>Ga0181464_1000232_pt1 | contig 20818 bp, 8 predicted proteins | sample InSIn2gowninarea_FD_119074 | JGI IMG/M metagenome (GOLD analysis project Ga0181464, IMG submission 119074) | Clean room microbial communities from NASA Spacecraft Assembly Facility at Jet Propulsion Laboratory, Pasadena, California, USA -... ...
AAATAACATATTTCCAAATGTGGTACCTATACTAAATCATTGTAATAGGAATTTCCCTTTAAATAAATATCAATACCATATATTTAACTTTACCTCAAGTCTCTCGATATTAAAGATCCCAACATGATCTTCCACATTTGAACACTTCATAAGCATTTGGGTGTTGAATATCAAATAAGAAGACATGAGAGAGAAAAAACATATAGGTGTATCCATAGATCAAACCTCTTTGGGCATATCATGTTGAAATGATATATCTGAGAAAAAACGTTATGCTAATGGGTTTTGGGTTTAAGAGATAGAAATCAGAAACCTGAAGGGCTAGCAGTAATTGAGGCTGGTAGTGGATTTGAAGCTCCTAGAAACCAGAGAGATTTGTAGCTTCATCGAACCCTCCTCTTATTTCATCCGGTTTATTGAATCCTACCATGAGTGATTTCAGAGATCATGAGTGACACCACTGATTTCAAAGTAATTGAAGCTCCTAGAAACCAGAGAGATTTGAGGTAAAGTTAAATATATGGTATTGATATTTATTTAAAGGGAAATTCCTATTACAATGATTTAGTATAGGTACCACATTTGGAAATATGTTATTTCATTTTAAACTAATTAGTATATATTTGCAATAATATTTTCCCAATAATACAATAATTTTCTTTTAGCCTGCTACAACCGAGAGAGATGGAATGGATGTTTCTGAGTGTAGTGCATCTTGAGCATGGGTTCAAAATTTTTCGTAGGTTCAGGAGGGGAGGGCTGGAAAAGTTTAGGATCCAAAAAAAGTTAGAAAGTTTCATAAATATGGAACATATAAAATTATACATTTTGCTCAAAAATTCAAAAATCACATAAGAAGATATAAACATAACAAGTAGTTTTTCATTTGCTTCTAAATTTATTTTAGGTAATATCTGTTTTCTTGTTTTTAGGAAAGGTTAGGAGGTTTAGTTTGGATTTGTTGGGAAGGTAGGTCTAGTTGAACTTGGTAACTATGATCGTTGGCCTGGTAATATAAATTGATTGACAACTATAAGTGCAATTTAGTTAGATGGCAGGGTGATTATATCAGGTTAGCATTAAAAATAATATAAATACATGTTTTGGGCTCAAAAACTGAGCAATAACTTGCCAAAGCCAAAATGGAGAGTCAAAATGGCACCTCATCAAAACTCGAAAGAAAACTCAGCAAAAATTGACAAAAAACTTAGCAATAGAATATTATTTTTTATAAGGCAAAATCCTAGGATTTTCCATTTATGATCTGAAAATTTAGCCCGCTTGTTTCTTGATGATTGTCTTGACTCTAGATTGTTGAAAATACTCAACAGACCTTGAAAAACATACTTCAAATGCAGTATAAGATTCTTAAGAACAGAAACCCTCATCTCACTTAAAATCTACAACAAAAATGAGAGAATAATGCCAAATAGTGTGAAATCACTCTTATATTTGCAAGTCAAGACATCATCCATGTACTTAAAAGTTCCTAGAAATGCACAAGGATTTGAATGAAATGCTAACTTGGGTCATAAAGTACTCGCCAACTTGATGAGTCATGTTTCACACAAATTACAGCATAGGATAGCTACTATAAGTTATATGATTAAAATATTTGGAAATAGATGTCCCAAGCTGACAGAACGTTGTTGGATGAATGTTTTCTATTGATCGACATTCATTGGGAAAGTGCCCTCATCCTCATTTTCATGTTTTTTCCAATTTTTGTGAGGGAGCAGTATGCCATGGTTCCTTGTTTGATTTGATCGCTTTCATATGCTCCACCTAATATTTGGTTATGAAAGACTTTGTTCCCCTCTTTCGCATACAATTTACAATTGGAATTTCTCTTATGGATTCTTTTTCTTTGGTGTATATAAGTTGGATGGTACAACTACAATAGCTTATGATGACAACAAGAATCCTCCTCTTTAGTTCGCAACAAGCTTTTCCTCTGACAAACGAGGTAGGGAGGGTATAATAGTTGTCTTATTTTAGTTGTTGGCCAGGGAGGACTATTTTACTTTGGTCTATTGTGCTACTCCATTTCAAAATGTTGGATGGCTTTTCTCCCTTCTGACTTATCATGATCTTTGTTTCAGTAAATTTTGTCATAGCATTAGTAGTTCATTCAAAATCCTATGAAAAACCAAACTCCTATAAGTGACCTTGTTAACTTTTCACTTATTAACTTTCAAAAGTATATTTACAAAGATTAGACCAGAAAGAAATTATGGGGCTCCATTTATCATGCTTGTTCTTCTAGCCTAAGATCGAAATGGAGCACATCTCTGAATTACACCTAATATAATTTTATAATTTGGTATTATAAGACAAATTTTATCAACAAATGAAAATCATCTTTAGTTATTGACTATACTTTAAGAAGTTATCTATTCAATTCATTTTCTTAGAGATATCTTCCTCTAATGGCAATAAATTTTCTATATGTTAAATTAGAGATGCAGAAACAACCTATCTCACGGTTTATGTGCTTTAGCATATAACTTCACTTACACATGCAAGAGCGGTTCTAATACAAAATTATACCTTAGTACCAAAATTATACCTTAGATATTGAGAGAGTGCTTACCTTGATCCAATTCTTTAGTTGCAACGATGCTATTCCAATAGGAGAGCTACTTTTATTTAATTGATATGTTAGGTGTAAATATATGTTTCTTAATTGTCATGTTTCTTTCTTCCTATGTGATGGATCTCAATCAATAGCTTGCAAGTCAATGGACCATCCCATAAATGTAAGAATTTCAACATGCCCCACTATCATTGATCATGATAATTTTAAGTCTCTTTGCCACATGCTTTATGTTATCGACAACTAAATGGAGTATGGGTTTTTGCATTAAAGAAGAATAAAGATTCTGTGTTTAGATTCCATTCCAAGAAAGTGCATGTAAATACATGTACGAAAAGTGGCATTCATTCTTTATGCTCAATGCCATCTCTTCCTTAGTCTTTCTCTATGGAAAATTGTGCTTAGTTGTTTATGTATAACATTTCTTACATGGATCACAAAAGTTACATGTTTGAATGAGTTTTTTTCATGTTTGAAAAAATATTTTGTGAGTTGATGTGACGTTTTTGGATTGAATACAAGGGTCATGTGAAGTTAGAGTTTCGTGATCCAACAACCTCTGCAGATCCATCTGGTGCACATGAAAACAACCATTCATTTCCATTAACATATGGGAAATTGTTGGTACATCATTCACTTGTTTGTGACAAGAATGATATTCAAGAGTATTCGACAATTAGTTAAAGGATTAAATTCTCTTTCTTTTTTATTTTATGTAATACTAAAAGTTTTCCAGCAGAACAAGAAATTGAATACATAACGATGGTACTTCCATGTAGAGTGTGTACGAAAGGTACTTACTGTATATAGTTTGGTGGTTCAAATTAAATGGAAATGGTTAATGGGCTAAAATTCATTTTGTGTGGAAGGGATATATTTTGTTTAATCATGGAAGAGAAGCAAATCAACACCTTTAACTACTACTTTATAACCTTGTAAGTTACATATAAATTCTCAGTGAGGTAGCCAAAACAAAAGAATGCAAAAAGAAATGTACATTGTATACTGTAATAAGACATGCTTTAAGAGGATATTTTCAATGGAGAGACATTCTCTGTGAGTATTTCTATAGTTAGTATTTACTATTATATTCACTACTTATCTTAAGTTGTCCTCACTTGAAATTAACACTTACCATGAAAAATGTTTTGTCTTACAAGTTACAATAAAAGTGTTTTGTTAAGTTTTTGAAACAAAGGGTGTTTCTGTAAGTTTCTTTTAGGTAACCTCAAAGTTCAATCAATGCTTCAAAGGAGAGAATAATGTTTCAAAAGAGAGAATATATTCTACTTGAAAGTTCAATTATGGGCATGTGGAAAAAAAAACATTTTATTATGGCAAAGTAGAGGAAACCTGAGAAACTAGTTTGTAAGAAAATATCAATGTAATAGTCTATCATTGGAAACATATACAAGGGATGAAATTTCACAGGAGCATGACTTAACTAATGGAATTCTATGGGAGTTATGAGTGTGATGCGAAAGAGAAGTTTTGTAGTGTATTGAGGTTAGGTAAAGGTTTAAAACTGAATAATTATTAACCATTTTGGAAACCATCATTGCCTACCAACCTCAACTTAGAAGTGAAAGGAATGGATATGCATAAAGTGGGGCGAAGCCTTTATTTTAGACCTATGAATATAGAGGATCTCATACTAGTTTCTAATGATGCATTAAGTTTGAGCAACTCTTTACAAGGAAGTGGATGTGAACTTGAATGTCTCGAAAGAAAAGTTGTAATCGTCTTGTTGAAATTAGGAAAAATTTGACGATGGGAAATATAGGTAGTGGTAATAACCTTAATGGTGAATCAATGTAACCACATAATGGTGGAGCTTATTGATGCTAAGTAAAGCAAGGTAGGATAATGGTTCTAGATAAGGTTTGCAATTTCACTAGTTGCTCCATGCTAGATGTTGGTAAACAAAATTATGGAGTTGGGAGTTGAATATCATCCCACTAATTAGGTATATCATTGGTATTTTATGGATAGAAAATTTGGTAATTTAAAGTATGTTAAGTAGATGTTTGTTCGATATATGAAAGGTATTTCGTGTCATATTCATCAGAACCAAAATAACGCAGATTTGTTCCTTGTAGAAGAAACATTTAATGAGGATGGGTGAGGGAAGAGGAGATGATCATCCCTTCACATTCTTATAGAGTTGCTTCAAACTCTACCATGGTTTCACTTGCATGCAAACGTATGCAAGTTGGTGATGAGGGAGAGTGAGGAGTAGATTGTGGGAAGGTTAAGAATTGAGTTAAATTCCTCTAATGCTTTGTTGGGGTAGGTGTTATGCAAAAAGGATGGTATTAGCAACGTATTCCATGGCGTGTCCTTTGGAAGTGCGTTTCCTATGGGTAATTTTTTATGTAGGTGCTCATACATAATATATTATGTATAATGTCGTGTGATATAGAATTTAGTTAAATAATGTGTAATATCACGAGGACAAGAAAATTGTGGGTGGACCTTCTTGTAGAAATGACAATGTCTGCACTAAATTAAAAGAATTGTTGGCATTGTTTTAGTGTTTCTCTACTTCTGTAGGCATTGCATTTAAGAACATGTTTTGGCTACTCGTGGGTACATATGCAATTGATAGTGAGTGAATTCAAATTGCCATTATGAAAATGGGATCCATAAGAAGGATAAAAGAAAAATACCAACCCAATACATATTCCTAATATTTCTATTAGGAAAATGTAGGAAGTATACATAAGGAAAGATTAATGGTAGAGGACTCTACATGGTACCAAGTACATACTCTCATAAGTGGATAAAATGAGAAAATGTTCAAAAGAGAAATGACTCAAAAGAGAAAATGTTCAAAAGATAGAAAATCGTATTTTTCTTTTATTATTAATTTTATTCGATTTTATTTTTCCACCTAATTCCCATTCATCTTCATGAAAAAAAATGGTAAAATTCATCAAATACTAGTAATATTTTTATAGAACATTTACAAATTAACAAATATTTACTTGTTAATACACATACTACTATTGTTTTTTTCAATGAATTCATTTTATGTTAAATAAAAATGTAATTTTAATTTTAAACATATAAATATTTTAATAAATTTATTTTATTTTAAAATAAAAATATAATTAAAATTTTAAATATAAACCTTTAGTTAAGGATATATTTGATTTTATATTTGATTAGTTAAATTATATAAGTGTATTTTATAAATCATTTAAAAATATTTTCAAATAACCATATTTTTAACTCAACTATAGCTAAAAACTTATTTAAATTTATCAATTCATTTTAATATAAAAATATGATTGAAATTTTAAATATATAAATTTTTAATTATTTTTTTTGTTTCAAATAATTTGATCTTCACACGTATCGTTTCAACCACATAATCTAAAAACTATACACACACAATTCATGTATGCAAATAAGTTGTGACATGCTACCATGTGGCTCTTGTTAGATTTATTTTTGCGCTTATGATAAAAGTTTGCTATCACTATTAATAATGTAGATAAGTGTGGTCTATATCGGAATTGGGTTTCATGAATTTGAATTCTTCATAAATAGAAAGTTGTTTGGACTATCATCTTGGAACATTCTTCGTTGTAACCACAATGAGACAGATTAAATTAAAGGTTTGGGAAATGAAAGATCATAGTTTTTGGTTTTTAATATTAATGGCAAAGTTTCTTTGCCATGTGGTAATAGGAATCGTTTCAAATATTCATAGCACACAGTAACATTCCACTTAGTGATTCTTTTATGTTTCAATTTTGGTTTCTTATTAATTTACCTATATTCAAATGAGATCCAAATGAATCGTCACATGGTCAGTCGATTTTCACTGTAGGATGAGAGTGAAAAGAAGGGAGAATGGAATGCGCACATAGAGGGTGAAAACATGGAAATGCAATAAAATTAATATCTCCAATTTCCCCAACCATTGATTTCTCTTACATTGGAGGTGCACACAGACAATAGCATAGTCACATTCCTTCTACATAACATGGTGCCTAATGTTCAACTCTTCAAAGACAACAGATGGGTCAACATGAATTCCACTCCAAACACCCCAGTGTACACCCAAAATGGGTTATATTTGATGTATTTGCAGGCCATTCATCAATTTTCAATAATAATTCCATTGTTTATATGATTTCATAATTAATTTTTAATCACTGACCATTAAAAATTGAGCAACTTGAAGTTCAGAAGCCGCTTCCACAATGTTTGTGTTTGTTTCGATTTATGTTTGTTTTTTTTTAGGTGATTAAAAAATTGTAGCCATGTTTCTTTGATTGCAACCATGTTCCTCAGAGTGGGAAGCAACACGGAAAGCATTGATAGTGCCACAGATGCTTAGCATATGTCGAGGAAGGAAATTTTGTCATTTGGTAAGCCTCTCACACAAATTATATTCAAGGTAGTCATAAAATAAGTATATGTTGTGACTGACGGGGAACATATTTGTTGTAATAATAATTACAAGTGTCGTAGAACCATTGTTTCCAAAGAGGAAAATGCAAAAGATGCTTGATAAGATGGAGGGAAACGAAGTGTCGGTTGGAACCCTGTGGGATATGTGACACGGGACATCAAAATAACTAGCAATTGCACTAAGAGGTGCAAAGGAACGCCAAAAGGAGGAACAAAGAGTGTGGAAGGAAACTATATCCTTGTGCTACATGTCAGGGTACATCATCAATGTCATCTTATGGGGTGCACAATGGGACAATGAAGGGGAAAAATGTTTTAACCTCCGAGCATGAGGAACCACTCTATTCCTTGCAATCAAAGGGGTCGTGTCAATGGATGTGATCTCTACTTGAGTCTTACTTTTATATAACATCCACTTATGTTATAGATGATAGCACATCCAACAAAATTCCATGGATTCTGCACATCGACGAGTATTTTTCCATCTGTATGTTATGAGATCAAGTTTTGAAATTGGATAAATAAACAAGGATAACGATTTTATGTCCTTTAAAAGATAAAATAAAGTTTGATAGTCAATTTGACTATTGCGACAATGCGCTAGATCAAGTTATCTCTTAATGGACCCGATTTGATTATTTCCCCAAAGATTGGTCTTAGAATTGAGTCAACTTAGCCCTCGAGGAGTTTGGTAAAGAGGAAATTAAAAGACCGGTATAGTGGCAGTGGGTAAAATACCTCAACCTCAACCAAAAATAAAGGGGAGTTAGAATTATAACCTAATAATATATAATTTCAAGTTTCAACCATTTTACCATAATAGAGCACCAACGGTATCAGGAGAACAATAGCTCACCTGCTCAAATTTGTTTTCACCGATATTTTTTCCATCTCATTGGATATCAAAACGAAATGTTTGCAATGATAATATGGTACGGTTTCCAAGTTTGAGAAATAATAGTAAGAACCAGACCTGAGCTAAGAACTACGATAACCAAAATTTGTCATGGATTGTCAATCCATCGCCGCGATCCTCTTGGTATAAAGTATTGTACAATTTATCTATCCAGATAGTAGAATGACCTTCCTTGCTCTATACTTCGAGTCAATATGTCCAAAAGCAGTGATTGAGAGCTCTCCTTCCTTGAATCCTAGTCGAAAAAATAGAAGGCTTACTCCATGTATCCACCTCCTTGCTCAAGATTTTCCGCAAGGCATTTAATGGATGTTCCCCATGCTTCCAACATTACCCTGCAATAGATCTTTCACCTTTGTTTACAGTGCTAGACTCCATGCCACCTTTGTTTGCATACTCCAAGGGACTTCAAAATTCTTCGTGTGTTATACAATCACCACTCTCTAATGACTCAATTGCATGGCCATGAGTTCCTTTTCCATTCAAGACGAGAGGTGAGAATCTAATGGTGGAAACCCTCTTGTAGACTAAATCAATAGCCTATTTCAAATTTGTGGAAGTCTAATCTGTGATCGTGCTAAGAGAAATATCATTATGTGTAATATGCAATCTACCTAATAGCTACACTAAGATTCTATATTTTTGGAATGTGACTCAAAATTAAACCCTAAAATCAATTTAAGGTCTCTACCAATGACCATGCGTTGAAATTGATTTTAAGATTTCACATTTCAGAGAACGGTTGAGATCTTCACGAGTTGCACTAAATGATGCACGAGTTCATGGTAGTGTATACTGTGACACGTTTAACACAAAGGACAACTCTAAGAGTGTATCTTCCTCTTCATTGAATAAGCCTCGTCTCAAAAATCTACATTCAATGATTCAATTCCTATTGGCGCTAGATGCGAAGAAGAGAAACTCAGTGGCATCATTTGGCACTGAAAATTTTGGTGGTTGTGCTCTGTTTCAATTCATACGTGGCAGTTCACAAATTCACCTCGTTGTCACACGTGGTTGTCGAGCTATTTACATGTGGGAAGACACTTGTGATAAATTAGTCACTTAATAAATTCCTTCTTTCTGCACTCTTGAATTTATATATGCTCATTCTTCAATTTTCTTGGCATGCTTGCATTGTTTTGTGATGAAGTCGCCACCAACCCTCCCCCCGGCCCAACAATTCTGTGAGATTTTCTTGTGATTAAATCTTGTGAAACACAGCCATGGTCTCCACACGTGTCGAGAATGCTCCTAAGGATGGAATTGCTATCACCATCGAGGAAGTTGTTACGACAGATCCTGGAAAAAATGCTGAGGAGCCCAAGGCCCCGAAGAAGTCAAAGGCTCCCAAAGGGTCCAACGAAAAATAACAAGTGGTGATTTTTTGGTGCAGAAACAGGGAAAAAGCAATGATGAATTGAACAACTGCATTGTCCAAATTGGCGTTGGAAAGCATCTGTCCTTCCGCAACCCTTCCACAACAAAAAATGATTTCGGCATAAATATAGAAATCATGTTAAACATTTGAAATATATTTTCAACAATGACACTGTATAAGGACTCTGTGGGGTGCTGGATAATATGCTATAAGGTTTGTTTCAAAGGAAGGAAATAAGGAAAAGATTTAGTTAGTACCCATTTCCTCGGGCCTGGTTTGTGTATTCATTAACCATAGAAGCTCCATACAAGGTTCCGCAGTCGCTCAACTGTCTAACATATTTCCCACTTCTTCTCTTGTGTTTCCTGTGAGACCATTTGCCTCCGATTGAGAAACATGGAGTCCACAACTCATGTTCAATTGAATATCGATGAGAATGGTTGGGTTATTCAAATCAAGTAAATTTTTTATCTACAAGAAGAAGAAGAAGTCAAGGGATTATGTATGTTCGTTTTTAATGTGCCCAAAGAGTTATTGGCGGTGCCTCAGTCCATTTCCATCGGCCCTATTGACACTTGAGATCTGAGCTCTATGACATGGAGCATTACAAACTTCAATTTGCACCCCAATTTCAAAAAAGAATCAATCAGCAGTTGTGGCGGAGTTTAAGAAGCGTGAATGGAGAATCCAAAGAAACTACCACGAGTTCATCGACTACAAGGAAGTATCCTTGGCATGGCTCATGGCTCTCGACCGAGTCTTCCTTCTCGAGTGTCTGTAGTTTTATGTGAGACACACCGTCGAAAACTATGATGTGGGCATTAAGCAGCTTGGACGAGTCCTAGATCTGAGTGGCACCAATGCTCCCACAAATCCATTATCAGAGATCTGTTGATGCTTGAAAATAAATTTCCTCTCTTTCTGTTGCAAAATATTTTGGAATTGCAGTTGGATTTTATATGTGGAGTAAACTAGACTCGAAGAACCCTGTATGAAGGGAATGATGAATTATTTCCACATGTTGAATTATGATAGCGAGGAACAATGAAAATGGAGGAGGAGATTGAATGGGCTGAAAAGTGTTTGCCCAGACAATTCCATACAGAAAATGCTTTTCAGTGTAATTAATATAAATTTAGCAATATTTAAAAAAATATTTTAATAAAAAATTTCTAAAAACTAAAAAATCTCAATAATATTATGAGGAAGAAAAACCTCATCAAAGGATATAAAACTAAATATATCTCAATTATGAAAAAGAAAAGCCTCATGCAAAAGCTATATGGACAAGTAATGTGAAAACGGTGAGCAGGGAATCTGTAACCTGCATCCATTGACTTGCGAAAAGTGAAGAAAAACTCCGGAAGTAAACCATGGTAAAGTACTATCAAATTCTAACAAACTCATCGAAATGCAGACTTTTTAAACCACTCTTGAATCATAAATCATTGTACGCAAAGATGCTCTTGCCAACTCTTCGCCAAATGATGAGTATTTTATAAAAATTTATTGATGAAAATTCAAACACCCATAATCGTAGTTACAATTCTTTAATATTGAGATTTTAATCTTAATTATTGTTAAAAACTGCACTTAACTCAATCTCAACTTCTGGGACCTCAATTTTATTTTAGTACCCCATATTACTTATAACAGAAACCCTACTCTAATATATATACCATATATTAGAGATCTCAGACACAAACCACTCTTTAATTTCATTAGAAGTGATATGAAATATTAATTCTGTTATGGTCCAACATGTGTTGCCATGATTTAGCTTTTAATAATTTCATTCATTCACAACAACTTTGTAGAGGATTAGGACTATGAAATAGACAACGATTTCTATAATGTATATATGTATAAAATACACCCAACTTGAGGCAGTATGAGAATTATTGTGTGGTCAACTGGTTTAGTCTTGATTTAAGTACATTGACTCACGTTTCGATTGCATGAACATAAGACATATCATTGTGTCATAAATTTGTTGCAAGTCTGGATACATTCCCATTGCTTGACATTACAAGAGACTAGATGGGAATCATTCCAATTCGAAGATGTAAGGAGAGGGAAAAATCGCAGAGGAGATTTGAAGCAATCGAGACTCCGTTTGGTTGAGAAGAGGCTTTTTCACAAGGATGACTACGAGATTCAAATCTAGAGCTATGAACAACTTTAACTTGTCCAAACTATCCAGCCCAACCCTAAAAAACAAGGTCGAAATAATGTCTTCCTTCTCAAGTGTCTACAGTTTTATGTGAGGCACGCCGAAGAAAACTATGACGTAGACGTCAAGAAGCCTTGACGAGTCCTAGATACGAGGGGCGCCAGTGCTGCACACAAATCCATTGTCAGAGATCTGTTGATGCTTGCTCTGTTGCAAAAGCTTTTGGAATTGCAGTTGGGTTTTATATGTAGAGTAAACTCGATGCCAAGAACCCTGTACGAAGGGACTAATGAATGGTTTCCGCATGTTCAATTATGATATGGAGGAATGACGAAAATGGAGTGAGGAGATTGGTTGGGCTAAACAGTGTTTGCCCAACCAACTCAATAGAGAAAACACCTTTCTGCGTAACAAGGGCATTTGATAACAATGAGAATTAACAAACTAACCATTCATTGAATGCAAACATTTTCAAGAGATTAGATAGGGACACCATTATTACTCCCACATATTATAGACAAAATTAAATAAAATGATACCAGTGATGCTATGACCAAAAAGGTTTGTGGCCTAGGTATTTACAACAAAAACAACCACCACAAAAGTCTTCACTTTTGCATGCTGAGGCCATTAATCCTCCTAAAATTCAATAAAATAATAGTAAAACAAAATATAATTAGATTTTATTGGCTACATTCAACTCTCTCAACTAGGGGAGGGTCGCCATTACCTGTGCGCCCTCCCCGCCACATTGCAGAACCACGTGTCAAAGCGCATGGTGCCTGTACGACACCTGTCGTGGAGCTCCATGTGTTGGGCATCGTGTCATCATATAAAACTTTGTGTCTCCACCATTTACTCCGTTTGTTTGGGGTCATTGCTGCGATGTTCCATTTTCCCTTTGTCTTTCTGCTCGGGGTCGGTTGTTGGGCGAAGCCCCCTGCGGAAGATGGCGCGGGACGACTCCAAAACCTGCGTGCTTCGTCTGGTATGGATGTACTATTGCAAGCGTTTGTTCGAGGTTTAGGGTTTGTGGACTTGCGCGCTTCGTCTGGTATGCAGGTGCTGGTGCAAATGTTTGTTCTAGGTTTAGGGTTTGTGGTTGGAACATCGCTTATGCTTTTCTTGTGGTTTCCCGCCTGGATTTCTTGGTTGTTCTGGACTGCTGGTTATTTAGGGTTTCTCTGGTGGTGGTCTTATTCGCAGTTTTTTTTGTTTGGAGAGGAGCCGGTTGCAGTTTCACTGAGATCAAGGTAATTGCTTAATTTGTTGTTTTGTTCTGGTTTTTTTGGTGGTTTTCTGTTGTCTAATGGCTTTTTCTTCTCGTTGCAGGGGTGGAAAAGGTCGTTGCAGGTGTGGAGAAGTTCGTTGCAAGTGTGGAGAAGGTCTGGCGAGCTTCGGGGAAGGTTAACGAGCATCCATGGCCTGTATCCAATAGGATTTTAATCCTACCAACCATTTCTCTGTGTTTTTCAACACAAACAACTCTATTTGGATATTTTGTAAACTTTCTATGGCAGGTTTTGAGGGTTTAGGGCTTTTGTGCATATTTTGATGTTGTTTGTTGTTGAGGGTTTAGGGTTTTTGTGGAAATTTCGTTGTTTTCGTTGTTATTTTCGTCGTCCCATGCCATCCTCGGCCGTCCTGTGCTATCCTCGGTCGTTCCGTGCCCTCGGTCGTCCCGTGCCATCCTCGGCGGAGGGCTTCGCCCAACAACTGGTCTCGAGAATAAAGACAAAGGGAAAATGGAACATCGCAACAATGACCCGAAACAAACCCTCGAAACCCTCTTGTCTTTTGGTATGACTTAATTTCTGATATGTCTGATAGATTCCTTGTTTTCGCTATTATTTTCGCCATCCCGTGCCATCCTCGGTCGTCCCGTGCCATCCTCGACAGAAGGCTTTGACCAACAACTGGCCAGGCCAATAATTCCCTCTCCTCTTGGCCAGCAATTCCTCTCTCCTCTTGGCATCAAGGACAGAGCATAGGCTCTGTCTGTCAACAAATAAAATGTGTTTAGGTTCTCTAATGTTAACAAGCCTTCAGAATTGTCTTTGTATATAACATTTTTGTTTGTTTGTTTGTCCCCTTCTCTATTAGTTTACCGGAAAATTTTGTTCACGATGATGGGCTGCCATAGCTGGGCTTCATGCCCTGTCTATCTTGATGTACAGTTCTATATATACATGATTAAATGATACGAGTTTTACTTAACTGTTGCAGTTTGTAGCCACCACAATTGAAATTTTTGTGTCCTGTTTATTTTTGGGGATGAGAAGATCATTAAATGATGCTAGTTTTACTTGACTGTTGCAGTTTGTAGCCACCTCAATTGAAATTTTTGTGTCCTGTTTTTTTTAGGGGTTGAGAAGATGATTAAATGATGCCAGTTTTACTCAACTGTTGTAGTTTGTAGCCACCTCAATTAAAATTTTTGTGTCCTGTTTTTTGTGGGGTTGAGAAGCGATTTGGGTTTAGGTCTGGTTATTGGTCAGAAATGCATAGGAGGATGATTAAACTTCATTTTCTTAAGGATTTAGGTTATCATCATATTTACAACAATTATATTGGATGTGACTCTTTGGTCATGTGGTGGTGAAGATCTAGACATGGGGTGTGTTGCTATATTAGTGATCTATGTTTGGACCTGGAACCTGAATTTGAATTTGAAGGTTTTCATATTAGTGATCTAGGACCTAGAACCTGAATTTGAATTCGAAGGTTTTCATATGGAAAAAAATATAGAGATGGGGTGCTGTTATTTTAGTGATCTATGTTTGGACATGGAACTAGGATTTTGAATATCTGAATTTAAATTTGAAGGGTTTTTCCTACTCTACTTAATAATGAGTGCTCTCAAAAACTTTTTATGAGATAAGACGGTCTGGTCATTTGATTTCTGTATTTAGCCTTTTTCCTATACCTTTGGCAATTATCTCTTGTCTATTGTTCATATCCAGTGTTGTCGCTTCTGCAATGTTTATTTCATTTATTGGTCTGTAATAGTATTCCGAATTAGAAGATTGGTTTTCTCATTCATTAAACAACAACAAATCATTCTATAGCTTTGTTGGCATATTCCTCTTGTTAATGAGAAATTTTCTTCTTCCTAGCCAATTTTTGGTCAATTTACAATTATTTAATTGTTGGTTTTGTCTCTTGCATAAAGTCTCTACGCCTACTCGCAACTTTGAATCTACCCTATCAAATGTGAAAAATGACTGAAATAATAATCCTAACGCCCTCAGAATCCTATAATGAAAATTTCATTATTTTTTCCATTTTATAAATAGATGTCAACTATATTTTAAAGATAAAGATAATTCTAGGCCAGCAATTGCCTCTCCTCTTGGCATCAAGGACAGAGCACAGGCTCTGTCTATCAACAAATAAAATGTGTTCAGGTTCTCTGATGTTAACAATCCTTAAGAATTGTCATTGTATATAACATTTGTGTTTGTTTGTTTGTCCCCTTCTCTATTAGTTTACAGGAAAATTTTGTTCACGATGATGGGCTGCCATAGCTGGGCTTCATGCCCTGGCTATCTTGATGTACAGTTCTATATATACATGATTAAATGATACGAGTTTTACTTAACTGTTGTAGTTTGTAGCCACCACAATTGAAATTTTTGTGTCCTGTTTATTTTTGGGGATGAGAAGATCATTAAATGATGCCAGTTTTACTTGACTGTTGTAGTTTGTAGCCACCTCAATTGGAATTTTTGTGTCCTGTTTTTTTGTGGGTTGAGAAGAGGATTAAATGATTCCAGTTTTACTCAACTGTTATAGTTTGTAGCCACCTCAATTGAAATTTTTGCGTCATGTTTTTTGTGGGGTTGAGAAGAGATTTGGGTTTAGGTATGGTTATTGGTCAGAAATGCATAGGAGGATGATTAAACTTCATTTGCTTAAGGATTTAGGTTATTCTCATATTTACAACAATTATATTGAGATGGGGTGTTGTTATTTTAGTGATCTATGTTTGGACATGGAACTAGGATTTTGAATATCTAAATTTAAATTTGAAGGTTTTTTCCTACTCTACTTAATAGTGAGTGCTCTCAAAAACGTATTATGAGATATGACTATTTGGTCATTTGATTTCTGTATTTAGCCTTTTTCATATGCAACTTGATAATGAGTGCTCTCAATTTCTCAAGTGTCCCCTCAATGAATAAAATTATCAGTGGCTTTTTGAAATTTAATAAAACTTATTATGAGGTAGATTGCCTCCTCATTTGAGACTGTTTGGTCATTTGATTTTTGTATTTAGCCATTTTCCTAAGCCTTCGGCCATTATCTCTTGTCCAGAGTTGGAATGGAATGTTATTATTGAATTCCCTAACATCGCAGCAATGATCCCAAACAAACGGAGGAAATGGCGCAGACACAGAATTTTATGTGGTGACACGATGCCCAACACGTGGACCTCCATGGTGGACAGGTGTCGTACCGGATCCATGCGCTTTGACACATGGTTTTGCGACGTGGGGGGAGGGCGCACATAATAACTTATAGAAATAGTTTTATCATAATTAATATTTTACATAAAGAAATATTCCATTGATTTTCAACACATAGTTAGCTTGCCACAAGAAATTACTACTAGGTTGTAAGCCAAAATGTTTCTGTGACAAGAAAAAGATACAATCTAGTGTTGTAAGCCAAAATGTTTCTGTGACAAGAAAAAGATACAATCTAGTGTTGTAAGCCAAAATGTTTCTGTGCCAAGAAAAGGACACAATCCATCCAAAATCCACATCATAATGTGGTTAGAACCAAAAACATATGACACCCCTATTCTTTATGGCCCTGAGAATCTTGAGTGCCAAAACTCCCCGAGTTACCTTCTTGAGCCAGGTAGGTTGGCCTACCAGTCAAGGGTTGATTAGGAAATGGTTGATTGCTGCCATATGATTGATTCCGATTTGCAGCTTCCAACCGTGGAGGTACTGAGTACCCATACCTCACATTTGCACTACTGACCCCTGCATTAAGTGGAGGTGTGTAATGAGCATACAGAGAATTGACACCAACTCTGGTAGGAACAAGACAAGTTGGTAAATCCTCAATTTGATAGTGGGGCACTTGAATGTTTATGATCTTGGAATAATGGTGTATTATCTGCAATGGAGTCCAATGAGTTTGAAATAATCCTCGTTTCATGAGCTATTCTTGTATCGTTGATCATCCCTTGTTCCTTTTCAAGCATTTGTTGTGCCTTTCATTTTTCCTTTTCTTGTCTTGCCATTTGCTTTTGTTGGTCCTTAACTTGCCTTGCTTTATCTCTTTCAATCCTTTCATTTGCTCGACGTTGTGCTGCAACAATCCTTGTTGCCTTCTTCTCCTTGACTAGATCCTTCTTTGTCTGTTTTAATTCTTGCATTTCAAATTTATTTTTTTTTAGACTCAACTAACAGGTTTATATAGTCCTCTGAGGTGAGTAACTGTGAGCTTCGGCCTAGACAAAGACTACCTGGTGCACCTTGCTTTTTTTTCATTGATACTCTCTCTACTGGTAGCTTTAGGAACCGTCCAAGTGTCTTCTCCACCCCTCCCACCTACATGTCATTGCTTGGTACTTCCCTTTCAGTATCTATTGGAACTGATTGAGCTATATCATTATCTTCATTTGATGCCTCATTATGTCCTTCATCTTCTTCCATTGATCTATCGTCCACAAAAAAATAAACAATTTCACTGTTCAATTCTACTGGTTGTGAGGGCATGTTCATGCTTTCTTCATTGGTTGCCGAGACACTATGTGCATTCATATTGATCATTGCTTCTGCTAGCCATGAAGGTGGGGTTACTTGGCTTGGCAATGTCAATTGGTCATTGTCAACTGCATGTTCAACAATATCATTAACAATATCAGCAACAGGAATTTCATGTTCTTGAGTTGGTGGAACGATCTCCATGTTACTGTGAATTTGTTCATTTTTATATTGTGTTTCACATACAGTTGCATGTCCAATAATATCATTAACAATATCAGCAACAGGAATTTCATATTCTTGAGTTGGTGGAACGATCTCCATGTTACTGCGAATTTGTTCATTTTTATATTGTGTTCCACATACAATTTTATCATCTTCAGCATATAAGTGTCCTTGAGACAGGGAAATCATATTACCAGCTGCAACAACATCATCTTGGTCATCTACTTCTTGCACTTCAACACCTGTTTGGGCATTCCCTTCTTCCTGACCATCCACATGAAACGCTTGGCTACGACCAGTATCATGCATAAGAACATCATAGTTCAGTGGCCAAATTCCTGTCCTCCTAAAGCCAGCCTTGATATTTGATGGTGTCAAAGCCCTTTTAAAAGCTTTACTTGCAAGCTTTGCTGGCTCAAACCTTTTCACCTCAACCCCTGGATTCTTTGCCATCCACGCAGAGCGCTCCGACCTGAAATAGTTCTTGAAAGGGCCAAACACACTAACATCAAGGGGTTGCGGTCTGTGAGTGGTATGAGCGGGCAATGTCAACAGGTCGATGCCTAAATTGTTTTCTTCCTCAATTGTTTGTACAACCATGTGGCTCCCATGGCCATTTAATATCAAAAGGTGTCTGTTATTAGGCGAGACGCCACCTGGTACCGATGTAGCAAAGTGAAAAAGCCAACTTAGAAATAGTTCTTTAGTCATCCATGCATGGGGATGTGCAGCCATGTATGCACCTGGTTCACAGTTCTGTATATAGTTTTTTCAGTTGATTTTTACCTTTGAATAGATAAAATCCAGGGATTGAAGTACCAATTGCATTGACACAACATAAAATAGTTATCCACTCCCTGCTCTTGGGTAAAATATTTGGCACATTTCGGCTCCCTCTCTTGGCAATTACCCGCATGCCACAATTCCTCCCTGCCTGTAAACCTGTTTCTTCACAGTTCCATATATGGTCTGCTCCATAAGAATGTTTATCGTAAGCACTAGAAAGTGTGTCATAGAACTTTTGCACAACTGCAGGGCGCAAATTCAATGCTCTGTCTCTGTCAAGGCCCTCAGTAGTACACAATACAAGTTCGAGATGCCTTTTTTTAAACCCAAACCACCATGATTTACTAGGAAACCCATCTTTGAATGGGTTTGGCCTCCCTTGACAGATTTGAGCAACTGTTTATTTGAGTTGTATCAACTCTAGCCCATGTCCCAGTTGGGCCATCTCTTTACACCACTCAACCACCTCGGCCTCCTCCTCCTCAGTGATAACTGTAAGAGGCCCTCTATGTTTTGTATGAGTCAGTCCATTTATCCAATAATGTATTGATGAGGGAGGAATACCATGTTTTTTTACAGATGCTCGAACTGAGTATCCATTAAACTCTATGTCGTCAATTGCAACTAACATTTGTTCTTTTGTCCATGCTCTTATAGCACTGATCTTTTTAGTTGAGCTTGCCCCTTGGAATTTTGTTGATGGTGGTTCTGTGGCTGATGGCGTGTTAACATCAGCTGCTGTCACATGGTCATCCTCAACAATGTTCCTTGGTGCATTGTTGGCATTGACATCAGCTGTCCTATCCTCATCAGACGATGTGCATTGCAGCTGTGCACCCCTTGTCACTCTCCTGCCACTTCTCCTTGTACGAGAAGAGTAACTTCCTTTTGCCATTGATGCAACAACCTGTAAAATTATTGCATGCATTTAGACATTAGAATATTTGTAAATTATGCTTTATTACTTCTGCAAAAATACTTTTCCTTTATTATAGGAAATTGTCAACATGTATGTTACAGGAAATTGAATTGCATTACTTCGTAGTCTTTCATTGCAAATTACTTCGTAGTCTCTCAATTACCTGCCTATTCATCAGTTTAGCAACTTTTATATGGATTCAAGTAGGATTCTATGATAGTTGTTTCAAATATCATTTTCCATTTTTTGTGCTGTTTGGCATTGCCAAAAATGTCTTAGTACTGCAACTTCTCCATTGCAGTCCATGGCCACCATTCCAGGCATAAATTCTATGTTGGGAACAACTTGCAGCTGTGATTATCCTTGTGGTCTCTCAATTGCCTGCTTGTTCATCAGTTTAGCAACTTTTATATGGATTCAAGTAGGATTCTATGATAGTTGTTTCAAATATCATTTTCCATTTTATTTTTTCTGTTTGACATTGCCAAAAATGTCTCAGTACTGCAACTTCTCCATTACAGTCCATGGCCACCATTCCAGACATAAATTCTATGTTGGGAACAACTTGCAGTTGTGATCAACTTTGGAATGGACTTATCATTCATAAAAAGTTTTAGAAAATTGAACTGAAAAAATTAAGTATGTTGAAAGCATTCATTTTTCTTATTTTAAGGAATGGTTTTAACTTTTCTAAATAGTTGTATTTAGAACCTACTTTTTATTCAATGGCTATTTCTGAAACCATCTAGCTATCCTTTTAGTAGTTATGGCCAGACATATCATGTAAGAACTTTGATAAATATAAACAATGTAAACAATGAAAACAGAACTGTAAGAACAATGAATTTCAATGGTTGTTTGTGAAACCATCCAGGTATCCTTTTAGCAGTTATGGCCAGACAGATCATGTAACAACTCTGATAAATGAAAACAATGAAAACAGAACTGTAAGAACAATGAATTTCAATGGCTGTTTGTGAAACCATCCAGGTATCCTTCTAGCAGTTATGGCCAGACAGATCATGTAAGAAATATGATAAATGAAAACAATGAAAACAGAACTGTAAGAAGAATGAGTTGTAATTGATATAACTAACTTGGATATAATGGCAACTGTTTTGTGATGTTGTATTCAAGTTTGCTGAATAGTTTGAAAGCATAAGATGCAACTTCAACAACGGGTGGACTTCTTTTATAGTTTTTGGCACTTGAATTTAATTGGTGGACATGGATGCACATGGATTGCAATGGCTTCATTTTGAATGTGTGGTCTGGATTTAATTTGATGTGATCTAATGGTTGTGAATTGGTTATTTGTTGATCCATGTGCTTTGATCTGTTTTATTGAGAAATAGAGTGAGTTGGGTGTCATTTATTGCAGTTATTGGGTCTAGATGTCATTTATTGAACAACGTGGGTTTAAATGTTATTGGGTTGGGTGTCATTTATTGAACATAGGGTGTTTAGTTGTTGAACAACACAATAGTTATGGCTGACATACATTCCCTTTTGTTATGTGCAAGTAGGCATATTTATTTGGGATGCAAATCTGCAATTCTGATGAGTGGGGGTTGAAGTCACTGCTGCTTTGTACTTCTAGAATAGACCATTTTGGAATCCTTTATGGTTTTAGTTGTTTTCTAGTTGGGTCAATATGGTTTGTAGTCTTAAGTA
>Ga0181464_1000237_pt1 | contig 20759 bp, 15 predicted proteins | sample InSIn2gowninarea_FD_119074 | JGI IMG/M metagenome (GOLD analysis project Ga0181464, IMG submission 119074) | Clean room microbial communities from NASA Spacecraft Assembly Facility at Jet Propulsion Laboratory, Pasadena, California, USA -... ...
AAAAGAAGCTGTGGTAGCAGAGTAAGGTGTGTTTGGCTTGTAACCGTATTGGAAATGCTGTGCGAGGGCGGCTAACTCTGCGCGGCGGCATTCCCAATCTTTTTTACTGTTAACCCTTGTACCATCTAAAAATTTGAACGGATCTGGTAGTTTAGGAATACTCTGCAGGGAAGCATAGGAAGGCATTTGCGGTACAATACATTCCCGTGGCTTGGTATCATGTTTACCACAACTAACCGCGGTAGATACAAGCAGTGCTGTAATCGCCGCAAATGAGAATAGTAGGGAAAAATTTTTTTTCATAATTGAATTTGGTTAATGGATGAATGGTTAAGGTTTATCAAAAAGAATTGAGAACTTATAATATAAAAACCCAGCTGTATTCTGACGCCTATTTCCATTTCTTTTTGCACTGCTTTCACTTCCACCTACCACTCCGGGGTGAACATGGAGGAAGAAAAACCGGGTTGACTTTTTTTATAAGGAACAACAAATTGGCCTGAAAAATCCCCAATTGCAACACATCACCATCAATTAAAAACACAAATGGCAATTAAGCCTGCTTGACAGTCCCTCTTTCACATTGAACGTGGGTACCAGACGCTGCCTAAATGAAAAGCGAAATACTGATTAAAAACCCCTGGTACGTCCATCCATTTTAATTTAAGTGAAGTTCGCTTCTGTTTTTTAAGGGTTCAGCGGGTGACAGGAAAATTAAACAGAGGTGCCATGTTGCTCCTACTTAACAACAATTAGTCTGTTAGCAGTGATGTAGCTGGTTCACGGACACAATTCAATATTGTTAACTCGAAAATAAGATAATAGGTGAAGTCTTAAAGCCAGCAAAAACAGGAAGGCTAAGGGCAAGTTGCTCAACCTTCGCGCTCAGTTCAATTTCGTTAAGCATAACAGGCAATCTGTTTAGACGGTGTAAATTATATAAAACTTTTTAACATTTCAACCGATTGCATTTATAAATTTTATAGAATGCCAAAAAGAGCATTTTCATGTAAGTTGCAACCGATTGCACTCTTTTCACTGAAACCCAGGTGTTCTACCACAAAAATTGGGAGCAACGCGATTTGAACCAGTTGGCAACTTTGCACTTGTCATTCGGTCAAAGCCTTTTAAAATAATTATTTCAAGACACCCATTTGTTACAGTGCCGGCCTGCGCACAGCGGTACAAACATTTGGGCAAGGTATTTTCCCCCGTACTGTACAAGCCTAAGGCCACCCGCCCAAACTTTTTAATCATTTAGGAAAGTTGAGTGCGTTGTAACCCGTCCAATTCATACCCGGGCCTATTGTGGTTAGTTCTCGTAATACACCCCAATCTGTTTTTGGTGGGGAATTAAATTTTTAAAACAACCTGATGCGTTACGAGGTGCATCGTCCGTAGTTGAACATGAGGTATCCAAGGTTCTCTCCCTTGTACTGTAACTCTATTACCCGCCCATCCTGTTTGTAGTCTGGCTAAGAGTTTTAAATGATCATCGGTTAACCGTAACCCTTAAAAAAGTTGCCGGGATGCTGGTGGTTGATTTTCCACCCTTGTTTTGACTATTGAACAAAACTTCCAATTCCTGTTGCAGTTCATCAGCTTTGCCATTCTTGTCCGCGGCCTCGAAAGCATTCATCGATGGCCCATAATAATTCTTGAATAGGTTCACAAACTCCACCGGGCTGAATTGTCCATTGAAAATATAAACGTCATTTTTTATATCTTCCCTAGAGGTAGCATTATTATTATTGTCCCGTTGTAAACTAATTATCGTATTAAGTTCTGAGATTGCCGCAACTATATCTCCTAAATGCTTATCCAAATTTCTATTTTCTACGATGTTTTACAGATTTCAGTGTAGATAGTCTGTAGATTTATCAGATTAGCAGCATCAAACATAAAAATAGAGATTTACTTTTTCTCGTTATTTATCTTCAATAATATCTTCTTTGCAGCATTCAGTCGTTTATGTGAAATTTATGAAGCGGGGGTCTTGTATGTTAAGTTTTAGTTCAGAAACATAATGCTAACCCTTGATATATCTGCTTTTTCATTTATTTTTTTCGCAACTTTCAAGGGCATTCTAATATCATAAAGTGTTTGTATGTTCTGTAGTGAGAAATAAATTCTGACTAACGTTTCATATAATGCTTTGAAGTTGCAATCCTAATCCGTTAGTCGATACATTAAACTTATGAATTAATTTTTTCATCTCCCTGTAGTTTCCAACAGGTCCGTATGGTTTTAATTTGTGGTAATAAACAATTTGCGCAACGCTGTGCTATAACAACCTGTTCTTAAAGCCTAGGCGTATATTTTTCAAAGCCACCCATTTGCTTCCAATGAGTTTTTGTTAACCAGTCGTTGTCTGTTATGCATTTTGTTTTGTCTGGGAAAAAGGGGAATGAGGTGCAAACTAATAAATAGGTCAAACCTAATAGTCCTAATACGAATGCTGTGATTTTATATTTTTTCTTCATGGTTTAAAGGATGTCGTTTATGTTTGCCGCTAACGTAGAAGTGTTTGCGATGGAACGGGCATCAAAATTACCGCCGGCCAGTTGAAGATAAAATGTTCTTTTAGAATTTGCTTTTCAGCCCGCTTCCTTCTGCCGGTCTATTGCGAACACTACTGTTAGGCAAATTACACTCACATATTTCTATAACCCCCGGCTGGGGAAGCACTACTTCAGTGATTTTGGGCCATTTTTTCAGCAATAGCGCCAATAATATAGGGAGCGGAAACGGGTGGTTTTTCTTCATGTTGGGTCCGGTGAGTATAATTCCAGCGTTTGTCGGTATTCCAATCAACAGCATGAACCGTTTCGTGTATAAGGGTTTTGGTAATCGCAGCTAAACTCCGGTTCAACCTTCCAGTGTTCAACCTTATTTTGGTGAGGGTTTTGGCAGTTGTTTTAGTATGTGCCTTATAAAATTCACCAACCTCAATTGTTTGAATGGCTCTCATCTCATTGGTGATTCCCCGGCCGGTGTAAGTGGTATTATCAAACGACCGAATGCTGTCAATTCGAAGATAAAAAAGTTCGTCTGCCAAAATTCTATTTGCCTCAGTTACCGCAGCGATGATTTTTGCATTCGAATGCGGATAACGTAACTGGATATTCTGACTGAATATTTTATTTATGAAGAGAAGGAAGAAAAATGACAATGTTTGTTTGCTCATGGATTTTTCTTTCTGTTAATGCTTTGATTAGAGTTATTACCGTCACCGATATTCATAGTACTAATTGAATTGGAGCCAATATTTCGCCTAACCTAGAAGCATTGCAGAAGGTGGGGTAATAAAGATCTGCAGCTTCAAATTTTATAAATGTTCCATCGCTGGTTTTAGGTTCGGAGTTTGATCTACAGCCCCACTTTTTGCAATGCAATGTTAATAGAATACCGAAGTTAGTAATCAAAGTTGTTGAAGTCTGCTCACTGTCTCACGTATCCCTCGATAGAAAAATTTCCCATCTTTGCTCTCCTTTTTTATTCTTTCCAGAACGACTGTATACGCTCTGCATTTTGCTTGTTAACTGGTATAAGCCAGAGGGTTGCATGGTATTTAAAGTCCAGATACTCCCGGTCTTCTGTTTTGGCAGGTCCTATTAGCCGTTTAGCCGCGTATTGATAGTCATCGTCCACATTTCCGGTGTCGTCTACTTCAACGATGTCTCCTGGATAAAATTGAAATAATACACTTGGATCCGGATCTGAGTATTCTTCATCGTTTAATATCATATAGCATCGGTCACCGACCTGCTCAGCAGCGATAGGTACCAAAGAATTGGTGCCGTCAATCATGCGAATATATATTTTCTCTTCTGACAATGTTGTTACTTGTTGCTGCTAACGTCACAGGTGTTTGCGACGTGCCGGTAATAGAATTTCTGCACCCCAGGTTAAAGATATAAACCTTAATTGAAAAGCTACTCTGAGCCGCGTACTTTCCACCGGCGTATCGCTAAACACAATGTTATGCTTTGGTAGCTTTACTTACGCGGAGCTAGCATCTGTCACAATCATGGTTTTCCAACATGTTATCCTGCTGACCAATGTGCTGATTAAAGATCCATTGGCCCGGCTCTTCCGGGCTACAAAATTTAAACGGCTTCGTGACAGAGCATTACACAAGTGGTGCGGAGCAGGTTGAACAAACTCAGTGAGCAACTTGCACCAGAACAGCCCGAACCGCTGCTGCTAGTAAGGAGCCATATGGCAATCTTGAAGCTGGCAGCGGAGGAAACGGCGCGAAATTCAAAAGCAACTATCCAGCAAACAGCCCAAACTAAAAGCAGCTAGCAAAGAAGCTGCTGAAGGGCCCTCCTTTCGGCTATGGTATTTCGCAGACCAAAGCTAACAAACAAGTTTTTGGTTTAGGTAAAAGATTTCGGAACAAGGTAAATAAGCAGATTAAAGGCTGAGAATAACTGCTAGCCATTATAGCATTCGTTATTCTAATAGTCAATGTTGTGTGATCAGAAACTTTGCCTTTTTAATCCAGGTTGTTTTAACGAATAGCTGCAAAGGCTTTCAGGGCATTTAGAGGCCGGGATGGATACCAGCGATATAATTAATAGGGTGTCTAACATCCTGATAGCCGTTTACCCTGTTTTCATAAGGATATCCAGTAGGGCTCAAATAATGAAAACCGATCTCCCGATTTCAGCAAAGAAGACTTGATGATCGCTAGCTCGGCAGCCCCTCATGCAAAGGATTTGTGGGGAGGGAGCGATATGATGAAGCAAGATCAAAATAAAAAGATTAAAGAACACTTGCATCGATAAAATTTAGAATATATATTGTTAAGCGAAAGCTGCTGATGAATAACACACTTCAAATTATTTTGCCGAGTGCCCCCCACCCATGTTGTTCCCTAGCGGTTTAAAAACTCTGTATTAAGATATTCTCTAATTAAAATTTATGGGGATGGAATTTAAATTTCCACAATTACTCATTTTCGTATTAGTGTCCTTTTTCTCATCGGTTGCTTCTGGACAGAAGTTAAATTTAGATACTTTTAACATGTCTAACACGGCCGTTTTCACAACCAATGTTTTCTATTCGGTAGGGGTGGGAAAAGGTGGACAAATTTGGGCAGGAACGTCACAACAAGGTTTATATAAAAACAACGGCAGTATTTGGGTGAAGTCTACAGCCTTGACTAACCATGTTATTAACGATATTAAGACCGACAGAGACAGCGGAATATGGGTTGCGCAGTCGGGAAGTACTGGCGCTCAGGCAGTGAATGGCGGTATCAACTATTTTTCTGGCGTAACTGATAATAATACTTATTATGGCGGCACCCCTGGACTTCAAAATTCTCCTTTGCCGTCACGTAATGCCAGAAGCGTGTTTATTGACACGACAAGGTATAACGGTCCTAGTTTTTTACCCGTTATTTGGTCCGCCCACTTTAGCCAACTTACTGCAGGTATATCACAAAGCGGTGGAGTTGGAAAAGGATTAAATCCTGCATCCCCTACATTTAATATTATTCGTTCCCATATTGAAACTACAAACGGATTAGGAGCAGTGCAATCGCTTGGTGGTAGTAACAAGGAGATTTGGGCTTTTGCCCCTAATAACTATGGGAGAAACGAAATACTTGTATATAACCCATCGGGAGTAGTAATAGATTCGTTTGATTATAAAAAGGCCGGCTCTGATTATTTACCTAGTAACTTTCAGGCTAAAGCAATTTATATCGACAAATATGATAGAAAATGGCTTGGCATGTTAACCGGAGGGGTAGTGGTTTACGATGGTGCATGGCATAAAATAAATTTTCCGGCGTTGTTTCAGTCTTCCGCTTTCGTTAATAATAATGCTATAACCGGAGATGAAAATGGAAAGGTATTTATAGGAACTAACAATGGATTAATTGTGTACGATGGTGGGCGGGTGGATGATGAGAAATCGTACAAGTTGTATAATACTACAAACGGACTTCCTTCTATAAATATAAGGTCCATCTGTGTAGATAAGAAAAGGAATAGAATACTTTTAGCTACAGACAGTGGCATAGTGATATGGAAGGTAGAAGATGAACCTTCCGTAAAACTATTAAATCCTTATCCTAGTCTCGTTAACGACGATGGTTATTTGAGCACTTCGCCGAAACTTTTAGATACAACAAAAATTGTGAAGGGATTAGCCACTGATGGAGTATCAAAACTGATATTATACTTAAAATCTTCTGACGGATTTACCTTTAAGATTGCGGACAGCCCTAAAGATTCCTCGAATGGGACATTAAGCTATTTCGATAATGAATTTCGCAAGTATGATTCGGTTAGAGCGTTCCCAAATGAGAAAGACACTATCGTTGCAGTTATTTTTAATTCTCCTGATGGATTTGGATCTCAATATACTTTATCGGGGGGGAGAGATGTATTTATAAAAATAGATGGGGTAAATGATACAAGCAAGCATTATATAGCGAAAATACGTCTGATGACACCGCCAGTAGTAATGGTTCACGGGATGTGGTCCAAGCCAGATGTTTGGAACACTCCTAAAGATAATAATACTCTTGCATTTGCACCCTATTTGACAAAAGCTGGTTTTCAAAATATTAAATTTGCCGATTACCAAAAGGATAATTTTAGAACGTTTGACCCGGAAAATGTCGAAAGTATATTTGGAAGATCTGCTGTTTATAAAGCTATAAGAGATGGAATCGACCAATATGAAAGGGACGGCATACTGGCTGCACAAGTAGACGTTGTAGGTCATAGTCTCGGTGGATTAATGACCCGAAGTTTCGCTCAGTGGAAAACGATTAACTTCTCTAAACGGAATTATAAGCATGGCTATGTTCACAAACTGATTACACTTGGCACACCTCATTCCGGTAGTCCATTTGGCCCTGCGCTATACAACAATTATAATGAAGTGCGATTAGGTCCAGCACTAGAGTTAGGTGCTGCACGGGTGTTGTCACTTCCAGAAATTATGAAATTCATGCAACAGCCGATAGGTTCTTGCCACAGAGACTTCAATCCGATCGTTGCACAAAATTCTGCGTTGCTACACTTAAAGCCTACTTATGAAACAAAGATCAATAAAGTCCATGCAGTTATAGGAATAAATGAACAAAGTTTGTCCGACTACGGATACGCCTTTATGAGTGCACTATGTAGGGTTGCTTTTGATAAAAGTTATTCCGATGTTTTTAATAATGATCCAACGACAGATTTAATTGTTAAGGCTAAAAGCCAGTTGGGAGGATTAGATGCAAATAGCGCCTTTGTGTCTACTTATCTTAACACTGGACATAGCTATCCGGCAACAATTACTGAAACAAATAATCCTTCTATATATCAAAAAGTTAAGAGCTTACTTCAAACAAATGCCAAAGATTTTTTTGCTGATTTTTTCCCTGCACCGGTCTCAGCAGGTAATGGAAGGGTCGCCAATGCTATTAGAGTAACATCGAGTACAAATATAAAAGGGTTCGCAAATGGCACTGAATACATTAAAATTAAGGATATAAGCAGAGATGTAGTGGTCCAACGAAATTCGGGTAAGGAAATAGAAATAGCATTTGACGCGTTGGGGGGTGCGAAAGTAACAGATGCAGTCTGCATGATTCAAGAGTTGGGATGGTACGTTTTTCCAAATACTGCACCGTATTCTATAAAAGTGCTAGTACCGGACAGCAGTTTTTTGGCTGGTAAACTGAACTATGTGATTCTTGCCAGGGATACTACCGGCATCATCCTAGGAGATACCTCGTATTTGAAAATATTACCATCTGGTAATTTTACAAAACTGGAATTAAATACTGATGTGACCGTTTTAGATTCAGTGTTAAGAGAAGTCTCGTTAAGACCGTTTGCTTTTTTTGGTAATCCTAGTTATGTTTCTAAATACGATGTAAGCGACACTTCCACTGGCACCAAATATCTATCGATGTTTAACAGAGTTAAAATAGATGGCAAAGGAATAGTATCGGCCTTATCTCCTGGTATCGATACTGTTACAGTAACTTATTCCACTGAATCAATCAAAGTCGCAATAAGAGTAGAAAATAGTGCATTAGTAAACAAGCAAATGAACACTATAAGCTTCGACATTACCGACAAGAAATTCAGCGACATTTTGTTTCCCTTAACAGCTACGTCTCTTGGCGGCGAAGCAGTAAAATATGAATTAATAAGTGGACCAGTGGAGCTTAATAATGGTATCGTTACTATTAAAGGAACAGGAACTGTAACTATCAAAGCATCAACGGATGGAAATGCTTATTTTCAAGCTCCCTCAGATGTTGCCCGCTCCTTCGATATTGTAAAAGGTGACCAGTCTATTATTTTTGACAGCATAGTAAACAAAAGTGTGAACGATACTGTGGTATTAAAGGCAGTTGCGACCTCATCCTTGCCTGTTACTTATCTGCTTGTAAGTGGGCCAGCAATACTGAAACGAGATACGCTTTTGCTAATGGGTCCGGGAGCAGTAACTGTAAGAACGCTGCAAATGGGCAATGAAAATTATAATCCTGCGAATAGTGTTGATAGAACATTCAATGTGGGCTCTGTTTTACCATTAACACTTTTAAATTTTTCTGCCCAGTTGTTGAATAAGAAAACCTATTTGAATTGGGAAACAAATACGGACGATAATTTACTCGAGTTTTTCGTACAGCGGAACGTCGTTCCTTCAAACTTCACAGATATAGGTCAATTGCCGGCTGTTAAAAGTGGCACCACAACTCGAAATTATTCGTTTATTGATGTATCTCCTAATCCTGGAGCCAATTATTACCGTCTAAAGATCATTGATGAGCGCGGAAAAATCAGTTACAGTAAAGTTATTGCCCTCACTATAGATAAGAACAAAACCCGCTCTATTATCTTTCCTAATCCTGTTAGTTTATATTTAAACGTACAACTAAGTGGCTTTAGCGGAAGGGTTTCATTGAAGTTAGTTGATATACTGGGAAGAACTTTAAAGGGAGAACAACTTACAGTCAATGGGACAACGTCAGTAACTTTAGATACACACACATTAACGACTGGAACATATTCTCTTTTGATAACTAGTTCAGATAAAAATGAGACTTTATATTTCATGAAGAAATAATTATTAGCAGTTAACTAAAGCAGAGTTATTTCTACACTCTGCTTTGATTAATTGTGATCACATTGCAAACTACGCTGATACCATAAGAATCGTCAGATGTGTATAGCTAAATGTTGTTGTCTTAGAATAGGCTTTTTCTTTTCCTGCTATTTTTCCTTACATCGGCAACAGTATTTAGTCAAGCTCCATCAAATGATGATTGCTCCAATGCAACTGTTATAGCCATAGCTAACAGTGGTTATACTAAACTTACCCTCATAGCTACTTTCGGAAATACCTATCATCCTTGCGTTGATTCAGGTGTTTATTATGTAGAGGTGTCCTGGAATAACAAGGCTAGCGGGCCGTTAGATGTACAATTATCGGTTACGGATTCCTCCGGGGCTTTGTATGATCATCCTGCAAATGCTTACAAATTATTATCAACTGTTGCGGTAAAATTTAGCATCCCCGAGTTTATGTTGATTGGCATCTACCAATTGTTATCGGAAACAACCATACTAAACTTCACTATTCAATTTATCTTTTAAACCTTATATTGTCATACATATATTTTGCAACCGCACTGCCTAGTATTTGACCGGCAACAACAGAAGGGCGGTAATGAAGCCCGGCAAGCACTCTTGAGTCACCTGCATCAGCTGCTGCAGCATTAAACGAGCCAAAGCTACGAGCGGGTAGAGAGATGAAATCGTAAGTATTGTCTGTAATAGCGTAATTATCTCCAAACTCCCTTGTTAGCACCTCTGCCCCGGGGAGCGAAAAACTGGAATGAGCGGCCGGATATTCAGGATGATTGGGTGTGCTAAACAACGGCCTCCAGTCTTTATCAATTACTGAATTAATATAAGTAATGGGTAGCAATTGGTTGTACGCATACCTCGCTTTCCAGCAACTAATGCGCGCATCACTTTGACTAATACCCATTTTCGCGTTAACCAATACTGCTTTATCAAGCATAGCTTTATTACCTTCCTGCTGCAATACCTGCAGAAAAATAGCAAGCCAATGCGCGTGCCCACCACCCGGCACGTCACGCCAGAAAAAGCCCTGCGCTTTTTCGTCGTTGGTTAGCTTTTTAGAAACATCATACACCTCTTTGGCCATCAGGGAAAACTCTGATGTTGGAGCCCCTGAGAAGGCGGGCGGTGGCGGCATTTGTGAGGCGGTTACGCTGCTTGCCATAACAGGCCGGTTTGTGGACCAATAAGGCCTCTGGGGAGCTGCGAAATCAGGAGCAGTTCTTTCCCATTGACCGGGGCCAACAGGAAGAATGTAGTTTGGGTGCTTTGTCAAATGGCCGTCTGTCTTAGCCCAGTCAAACACCCGTTGCGCTACTTCTTTGCCAAAAGTTTTTGATCGTTCGAAGATTTCAGCATCTACTTCTTTTTGATAACGGATATTAAATGCATCTTCTGATAATTTTATAAAGTCTTTGCCCGTCTGGGTAATGCTATCTATATAAAAATTTCGGGTCATTTCTGCAAAGAACTGCATTCGCAGTGGTAGGCCAGCGATAATTTTTCCTCATGCCAAGTGAAGGGTATCCGTTCAGGCAAGTACATATTGCCTGCCATTAAAAAAACCCCTATTTGAGGGGCTTCCAGTTATTTGGAAAAGTTCTTTGATTCTGTTTATGCGATGATCAGCTATTCTGGTTAACACGTCTTTTAGCCATTCCCATGGGTCAATCCTATGTAATTTGCATGTTCCTGATAAGGAGTAGAGCATTGTGCTTTCTTGTGCCGCCTCGTGACTACCCACGAATAAGTAATTTTTTTTGCCTACTACCAATGGCCTGATGATGTTCTCAACTGGATTATTGTCAATGCATAACATACCATTTGTTGTATACAAGCTTAATGCGCCCCACCTTTCGATGCTATATGCCAGCGCTTTTCCCATACTACTTTTTGGTGTCACCTCGGTATAGGTGTCTTTCATCCATTCGCCCAGGTGTTCGAGTATCGGTACAGCTCGCTGCTGGCGCAATTGGTATATTTCCTCGAAAGTCAGGTTGCTGTCTCGCGCCTGCTGCTCGATGGCATATAACTGCTGGAATTGCTGTAATGCATAATCACTGCTGACTTTGTTGTTTTCGGGGCTCTGGACAAATTTTCTTCGGGAATGGGCCATACATTGCAGCAGTATAATATCCTGCCGTTTACCAAAGTCATCATATACCGGTACCCGTCTGTTTGCAGATAACCCTTAAAATCTTTTAGTATTTCTGAAGGTCCTTCCCTGCCTCGCCCTTTTCGGTAGTCGAAGATTACCACTTTTTCATGGCTGTTGTGATATACCCAAAAATATCCGCGGTGAGTAGTGCCTTTCTTGTCCTGATCCAGTACTTTAATCGGTGTTTCATCTACATGGAGGTAAGAGGTTTGCAAAACCTCTTTAACCATTGCATCATATAATGGAGTGATAAGACTGCAAACACCGCTTTTCCAATTGCTGCAAAAGCTGTTGGAAGTGAAACCTGGTGATTCTATTTGACAAAAATTTTTTTATAACTGCAAACAGTCTATCACCTTCCCTTAGAAATCACCTTAGATTTCAATTGAATTCTCCCTAAACTTGCAAGCAAACCCGCCTTTACTTATATTTAAGAAACAGATACTGACGCCTACTGGTGATTAGTGCTTTTGACATAGCAATCCTGCTTAAACATTTTTAAAAACGTGGGTGTACTTTGAAAAAAAATTTCAAAAACACCAGAACGGGTTTTTTAGATAATTGCAGAAGAAGCAATGAAAAAATAATGCTAGTAACTGCTAATTAAAACGTTAGCCCTTATTGAATCACTCAAATACCCACCCTGTGATTTATCAATACATAGCACCCAGTCCACCCTTACGTGAGTTTGTTAGGGATTACCTGATCGCTCATTTTATTTTTGATAAGGGACAAGACATTCCTTTCAAACCTTACTCTCCAAAGCCCGAACAAACCATCACCTTTTTGCCGAAAGGAAGTTTGACTATGGAAAATCTAACCACTGGCGAAAGGCGAGTGGCGCCAGTGATTTCTATTAGTGGACAGCAGGTATCCAGATATAATTTTTACCTAACTTCAGAATATCAGATGTTAAGGGTGCACTTTCATCCCGGTGCCTTATACCGTTTGCTTCGCATTCCGCTTACCGAATTTACCGATTGTTGGTTTGATGCTCGCACGGTAATAACCCGCGAAATACAGGAGGTGAATGAACGGCTTTCAAATTGCCTGAAATATGCTCATATGATTGCAGTTATAGAGGATTACCTGCTTAGAAAGATTAAAAAAGTACCTGCGGACTCACATCCCCTTGATAACATTGCCTGCAGCATCTTGACAAATCCCTCCCGCTTTTCATTGGACTGGCTGGCAAAGCAATCCTGTTTGTGTCCAAGACAGTTCAATCGTAAGTTTAGTGAAAGAATGGGGGTCGGACCTAAACTTTACAGCCGCGTGGTGCGTTTTTATAAAGCCTACCAATACAAAGAAGCCCATCCTCAAGATAATTGGCTAACCATTGCACTACTTTTTGGGTACAGTGATTATCAGCATATGGTGAAAGATTTTAGGCAGTTCGCACAGGTTTCACCGAATTTATGGGTTAATCAGGATAACCAATCGCCAGAGAGAATTTTGCAGCTTGAATAAAATTGTTTCCTTATCTTAATTAACCACCACCTATCAGCTAGTTGCTGCCATACTATGAACCTTGCAGATTTAGCTTACAGTGAGAGGAGGCCCTACTACTTTCATACCATGAGCAGCAAATGATTGTTCCGCTTCTTGTGGTGTTGGCAGCCTGTTCATCGCGCAGCTCTTCATAAAAAATTCTTCGAGCGATCCTGCCGGCTCAACAGCTAAGAGCAATGTACCGGGTTTTTCTCCGACATAAGCCCAAACGTGTGGGATCATGCGGGGAGCAAAAAGGGAATCCCCCGATCGCAACGTAAATTTATCGTCACCAACCTCAAAAGCGAACTCCCCTTCCATTGCATAAAACCATTCATCCTGTTCGTAATGGAAATGCCGCGGCGGTCCGCCCTTGCTCATTTTTGCATGTTCGAAAACAAATACCGACCCATCCGTGTCCTTGCTAGAAACCTTGATTTGCAGGGGAATTGTACCCCAAATCATGAGCTCCTCCTCGAACCGGTTTTTACCATTAGGAACATACACCGCCTTCACCGCTCTTGCACCCTTAGAAATTGCTGGAGAAGTTGACGAATTCGAAGGAGTTTTGCTGGTGCATCCGACCATTCCTCCAGTTGCTGCTACTACGGTACTGTAGCCTGTGAATTTTACAAACTGTTTCCTGTTCATGGCATTTAATTTTATATTTCTGTAGCTCATGGCTGCTACCCAAACAAACCTACTCCTTTCTTTAGAGCAGTTAGTGGTATAAAAAAGACATTTTACAACCGTGTTGTAAATTTTTATCCGATTTCCATGACAATTGTTAACTGTATTACCAGGCTTAGAACGGGCAAAAAGAAGAGATAGTGGCAACTCGCGAATTTTAAATAAGGAACTAGCTGAGCTGATTCAAGGTTTCGCCCTACAAAAGCCGCCACTTACCATATCAGCCATTCATTGGAAGTTAGCCCTGCTTGCTCAACGGTCGAAGGTTAAACCGCTCTCCAGCGAGACTGTTTATGCAATGGTGAAGAAAATAAGCGCCGCTTTGTTAACCCTTGCTCATGAAGGCGGCAAAGCCTATCAGCAAAAGTATGAACTGATCTACCGTAGGGAATGCTTTACATCAAATGAGATATGGCAATCTGATCATACAGAAGTGAATATTTATGTTCGTTGATGCTAATGGCAGAGAAAGAAAGCCCTGGCTTACCACCGTCAAGGATGATTACAGCAGGGCAATTGCTGCGGTATTCATTTCACTGGAGCACGAAGTGCATTGAACACAGCGCTTGCCTTACGTCAGGCGATCTGGAAAAAGGAAGATCCGTCTTGGCAGATATGCGGCCTACCAAAAATCCTGTATACCGATGGTGGCAGCGACTTTATGTCTACCCGCATTGAACAAGTTTGCATCCGATTAAAAATAAGAATGCTTAATTCTGCCGTCGGCAGACCACAAGGTCGCGGTAAGATCGAGCGCTTCTTTCAAACTTTGAATGAATGTGTACTAATTGACTTACCCGGTTATTCAGTTAAAGGTAAGCCTGCATCAAAGCCCACCCTTACCTTGGAGCAACTAGAAGCCGCGGTGATAGACTTTATACTTAGTAAATATCATGTCAGTAACCATTCAGCGACCGGATTACCACCTATTAAAATGTGGGCAGATGGCTTTTTACCCCAACTGCCAGAGTCGTCCGAGGCGCTTACGTCCCCAAAAACCTCACTTAATGACCGGCCCTAATAAAGACAATTTAACTCAAACAACCTTCGACCAGGTGGTAGATATTACCCGACGGATCGTTGATGAAGTGAAACCTAAACGAACGTTTTTTCCGCTTGAATTTATACCGTGGGTTTATCCTGATTCGGCAGATTCTTATGTTCAGATATTAAAGGCGGAGAACAGGAAACAGTGTACGGTCGACCTGGATCCTGTAAACATCGTTGTCAGCCCCGCGACATTTTACTCAAAAGCGGCCCTAATAAAAAGATTGTTTTAAAAAGCTCGAACGTCACATTTGTAGCTGTAATGGAAAGGATATTATATTAAAAGAAGATGCATCCACGACTTGTAGAGTGAAGACCCGATCTCGGTCAAGTGGACTATCAGGCCTGCTAAACCGAACTGAGTCAGCTTAAAGATGTTCCTTTAATGCTCGAATATCTGCGTAATGCTACCGAATACGAAAAGGCCGCTGCTTACCTGGATCATTAGGGAATGAAATTGGGATTAACATATAAACTATTGTTTCATTACACTAATAATTACTCCATGATAGTTACGGAGATTTGGCGAACCAATGTTGTTGCTTCGAGAATAAGGTGGATAGTATGTCACCCAACTGCTTCCTTGGGATAAGAACACTTTTGTTTAATTGATCAGTTAAGGTACTGAGAAAAGATGCCATACCCCTAAGATGATGTATCAGCCAGCTGGAAGGAAAAATCTGCACCCCTTGTACAATGAGCCTTCCATTAGAAGGAATGAACAGCGAAAATTGTGCTTCAACCGTAGATGAGGGGTTAAGTTAAACTCAAGGTATTAAAACACTTACTGTAGAACTTAACTACAACTGGGCAGTGATAAATACTGCTCATGATTTAGAAGTCGTAAAAAAAGCCAGTTGCAGCCATTACAAATCTATGCTACGGTGTATCAACAGTAAAGAAAAGCTTTCCTGTTCTCAATATGGTTTTTATAAGCCGTTTCCAACTCTACCCAGGAGAAAGAATTGAGTTATGCCTAAAGATTGAATCCATACAAAGAGGCTGTCTAAAAAGCAGCCTTTTGATTTCGCACTTAAACCAACAAGCCGCCCCCCCCCATTTACCGCCAGGCTATATAAAAGTTGCTGGCGTTTTTAATTGCCGCCGTTTTTCCGGCAAAAGGAAATTGGTGGTGTGTAATTTGATTAGGTATATCTGACGGGAATAATAACCTAACATAAAAAAAGAACGTATGAACAGCAAAGCAGCTTTACAAGGACTTGTAGCAGGAATAGCAGGTGTTGCAGCGATGACCCTGGCAGAAAAAATTGAACAACTTTTTACCAAACGGCCAAACTCTTATGTGCCGGCTCATACATTAAATACTTTGCTTGGCAAATCTGGTAAACCAGCGGATGACGCAACAAATTGGGCAATGCATTGGGGACAGGGGATATTACTTGGAGCAGTGAGAGGTATAATGGCAAACAATGGCTTTAGGGGCCCTGTAGGTTCTTTTCTGTTTATGAATCTTCGCCTGCTAAATGATCAAACGCTTGAAAATGCTACAGGTGTGGGCGCCCTACCGTGGACATGGCCAAAAGATGAACAAGCAATTGATTTGATTCATAAAGGAATTTATGCCTTTGTAACCGGCGCTGTTGCAGATGCCTTGATTGATGGTCCGGTGGCTGAACCACTTTTGCGGAAAGGGTGGACAGTAGGAGAAAAGGCTTAGCCAGCAGATGTAAAATTTAATAAAGGAAGATTAGAAATTTAGTGAAACCTACCACTGGAATTCATTATACTATTCATTTTGGGGATGAACTAAAACCGCTAAAGCCGGAGCACGCGGTGTGTTGCTAGAAGAAATAAAAGGCACAAAAGCGATGTATCAATTGAAATCTCAAAATTTTTTTGGAGGAGCAAAAATTATGGGACGATACACCCACAAAATTGCTATTAATAATCAACGGTTATAGCAGGTAGATGAGAAAAAAGTAAAGTTCCGCTGTATTTGTATCATAGTTTCCATAATATTTCTGGTGAACAACCCGTCTTGTCCTTAACTATAATGATTGAAGCACCCATATAATACCCGCTATCAACCCAACCATTAATCTTTCTATCTACTGTTGAAAAGTCATACTATTTCCTCCCTTGCCCATTAGTAGTTTGTGTACTAATGAAAGTTACAGACACAAAAAAATAAAATATGGTAGTACTATTCAACAACTTCTTGTTTTAAATCTCCCCACAATGATGCAGCTACATAAACACCAGCGCTATCACCTAATACCGGTTTGCCTATAGGCGTTGTTATCCTACCATCGTTAGATACACGCTTTTTCATTATTTCATAACCTTCTGTATATAACAAATTGATGTTTCCAATTCCAGCGCCAACAGCTATTAGGTACGGGTCAATAACATTGATTAAGGTTGAAAAAACACGACGGTGATTAATCAAGCAATCTTTCAATTCTTGCATTTCCGTTGAATGAGCAATGAGGTGAGATTTTATAAATCCTTTTTGTTGTTTATAAAAGTATTGCAATTAGATCACTTGAATTAGAGACCGAAAAAAAACTATAATACCCAAACCAGGGAGCTAATTTACCTCAACCATTGCTTTTATAACCCGGTTTGTTGGATCCAGCCATTGCTCTTGTCAAACGCATCGAGCTCACCAGCCAACTCATGACCTAATATTCTTGGGTAACTGAAAAAGGGCTGCGTTCCTTCGAAAGCATGAAGGTCTGTTCCGCAAATCCCAATGCATTTTATTTGAATAATCGCCTGGCCTTCTTCCAGTTGGGGTTTCACTCCCTGTGAATATTCAAATTGCCCAGGTTCAGTACACCTGAAGTTTTCATGAAATATTTGCTTGTGGTAAATTTTATAATTTAGAGATATTCATATTGGTGTTGAATAAGCCCCTCCGATTTTAATGCACCCCAGAATTCCGCAGGAATTTGAACATTTGTCATTTCAACATTTTGCTTTACCCTGTTTGCATTCGTTGTATTCAAAGCAACACTTACTACGCCGGGAGCATTTAATGCAAATTGAACGCATGCTTCTGCCGGCTTGATATAATACTCCTTGCACGCCTTAAAAAAATCTTCTCTCCATTAAAACAACCTTTTATGTTCCTCGTTGTCAGGTTTTATTAGTTTATAATCGAAATAGTCGCTCCCGATAAGAAACCCAGAATGAAAAACTGCAGAATTGATGATCAGCACTCCTTTGTTTTCCAGTTCCTGAATGAAGTTTAATAGCTCTTCGGGATGTTTTAAAATGGTTAGGCTATTAGCAAACATGACCCAATCCAAGTCGACATCATTTGCTATTTTCCGTATCGTTCTCCAATCTTTTGCTCCAACTCCTATTGCATTTACCTTACCTTGTTTTTTTAAATCTGATAAAGCCCTGTAGGCAGCAAGAACATCAGTATATAATCGTGCTGCCTCTTCTTCATTTTTTGCAATTGAAATATATTCATCAGCATCATGTACCGAAACCATTTGTCGAATATATCCCTGCAGCAAGTCATTACCCTGTTTGAAACATTCCAGTATGGGTTCGTAACTTATTTTTTAAACTGCGTCGTATTTAAGGTCTTTCCAAACATCGGGTTCGAAAGTTGGTTCATCTGTTGTTAGAGGCGACCTTACCCAGCCAAGTTTATTGCTGATAATTACATTTTTACCATTCAGATCTAATTCCTTTAGGCATTTGCTCAGCGTTACAAGTGCAAGACCTGCGCCATACTTTCCTGCTGAGTCGAAAACAACAGTTCCATTTCGAACGATGAATACACTCCTTCAAAATTTCAAGTTTTGCCTTATCATCCAGCGCAACAAATAAATTTCCCAATCCACTTGTTCCAAAAATTATAGTTGGGATTGTTAAGCCTACTATCTTCTTATCCTTTTTATCGGTATCGGTGCAAGGAACTATCATTAACTATTTCTAATTTTTATTTCTGGGCTACATAAGACCCTTCATTGAGTTGGCTCAGGAGAAAAAGCCCAATTAGTTTAACAATGAACGTTTTCGCTATTCAGGATACACTTAGATGCGACCCCGCTAAAAGGTAACTTGTTGGCAAGCCTACAACAAGCGTCGACATCGCTCACGGTAATCCTTAACAAACTCACGCGTTCACTGGCGGTTTGAGTAATGCGTTGCAGTACAAGCGAGCGTGGCAACAATGATTCATTTAAGAACAAACACCCGTACCAAAAAAATTCTTTTTAAAAAAACGCCCGTGTTAAAAAGGTTGGGGCAATGCAACTAGCTGATATACTTTTCCTTTTTGTGTTGTGAAAGAAGTTAGATAGCCCTCTGCTGTTTTTTTCGAAGTCACTTTTACACCTGTTACCCTTAGGGGCATACGAGTTCTTACCTTACACCCACCACCATTAAACGATTTGATTGTTACATTTTTCAACTTGTGATCCTTCCAATCCATATCCACTTCATACGCACCTCTCGCTCTTAAGCCCTTTACGTGTCCATCTTTCCAGGCATCAGGTAATGCTGCCAGCAGGTGTAACTCACCGAGATGGCTTTGCAACAACATTTCTGCTATTCCAGCAGTTGCTGCAAAATTGCCGTCAATCTGGAAGGGAGGATGGGCATCGAAAAGGTTAGGGTAAGTGCCGCCGCCACTTGCGTAGACGGTACCGCTTTCGCCCGTTAAATGCAACAGGTCACGCAACAATACATAGGCGTGGTTTCCATCTAATAAACGTGCCCAGAAATTGATTTTCCATGCCTTGCTCCAGCCTGTACCTTCATCACCACGTATCTCGAGAGTTTTCCTGGCTGCAACAGCCAAAGCAGGTGCTTTTACAGGGGATATTTGTTCGCCGGGATGAAGTCCAAAAAGGTGCGACACGTGCCGGTGATGTATTTCCACATCTTCCCAATCTTTATACCACTCCACCAGGTTTCCCTTTTTACCAATATGAAAAGGATACAACCTTTTCTCTTTGGCAATTACAGTATCCCTAAAGGCTTTATCGGTATTCAGCCGTTGCGATGCTTTTATAAAATGTGAAAACAGGTCGCGTATGATCGACATATCCATGGTACTTGCCTGTGCAATACCACCCTGCACCCCTTTTTCGTCGATAAAAGTATTTTCAGGAGAGCCTGAAGGAGCAGTAATCAAATAACCATCTTTATCGGCAATCAACCAACCTAAAGAAAAGATAACTGCATCTTTCATTAAAGGGTAGGCTGTATCCTTTAGGAATTTTTCGTTCTGTGTAAATTGATAATGTTCCCATAAGTGCTGACACAGCCAGTTTGCTCCCATTGCCCAGTTAGCCCATTTAGGATCGCCGTTACCCAAATCACCGACAGGGTTCGACAAAGCCCAGATATCGCTATTGTGATGAACTACCCAGCCATCCAACCCATAGAATTCCTTCGCTGTTTTTTTCCCGGTGACGGCAAGGTTTTGTATGAGGTTGAAAAGAGGTTGATGCAGTTCGGACAGGTTGGTGGGTTCTGCCGGCCAGGTGATTGTGATTCGTTTAACCGCCGATAAGCCAAACCAGTTGAACCTTAAAATTTCGGCGCGCAGCCCTTTGAGATATACTCACTCTGTTGATAATAATGTGCTTGCACTTAAAGGTGTTGCACCAACACATGTAGATCCTAATTATACCCGTTACAAACACGAACCAGTTAGCTACAACGATTCAGTAAGTAACTGCAAAGGAATGAGATTTACTTTATTAACCAGGGCGATCAACAAAGATGGCAGCATTAATACCGATACTTCGGGCATACAAATAAAAAATGCTACGGAAGTACTGCTTTTACTTTCTGCTGCAACCAGCTTCAACGGCTTCGATAAATGCCCGGTCTCACAAGGAAAAGACGAAAATCAGATTGCCAAAAAACATCTTGCCGCTGCTGCTGTAAAATCGTACGATCAACTTTTTTCGAATCACCTCGCTGATTATCATCAGTTTTTTGATAGAGTTACGCTTAGTTTAAGGAACGAGAAACCCAATACCAGTGCAACACTTCCCACCGATAAGAGGTTGGCTGCTTATACTGCCGGAAGTTCTGACCCTGAGCTGGAGGTTTTATACTTTCAATATGGGCGATACCTTCTTATTTCAAGCTCAAGGCCCGGTAATCCACCTGCTAACCTTCAAGGCATCTGGAATAAAAGCGTTAGACCACCATGGAGCTCAAATTATACTACAAACATTAATGTGCAAATGAATTACTGGCCGGCAGAACCCACCAACCTCTTATCGGTGGGAAGTGTTGCACTGGTATTGGGTTTC
>Ga0181464_1000238_pt1 | contig 20757 bp, 16 predicted proteins | sample InSIn2gowninarea_FD_119074 | JGI IMG/M metagenome (GOLD analysis project Ga0181464, IMG submission 119074) | Clean room microbial communities from NASA Spacecraft Assembly Facility at Jet Propulsion Laboratory, Pasadena, California, USA -... ...
GGCCTTATCAGTCGAGCCTGCTTACGCATCCTTATCAGTCGAGCCCCCTAAAGGGTGATGGCGGCCTTATCAGTCGAGCCTGCTTACGCATCCTTAACAGTCGAGCCCCTCCGGTCCTTGCACTCGGAAGCGCAAGACCCTCCGGACCTTCCCTTTTTTGCATCCTTCCATGCCTCTCTTTGATGATGATAAGTCACGTGTGGTAATTTTGAACTTCATTTTACAAAGCAATGTACACTAACATTCACACCAAGGAGTCTTATGATCCCAAGGCCAAATGAGTCTCTTCTCCTCTATTTCCTCCACCTTTATCTCATCCTATTACTCTTTGACCACACGAGGAAGAGGGTTATCCTGTTGAGGCTATAGATGCCTTTTGTACTAACCACGATGTCCTCCATACGGTTAAGACAGAGCCACCTCCACATGATCCTTATTATAAGAAAGAGCATCCTTCCTATAGCCTAGCCCCAACTGGCTATTTGACTGAAACATGTGTTATCGGATTGAGAATATATAGATTGTTCATTGGATTTCCTCTTGTTGTTCTTGGTAGTTTGATAAATGAATTAGCCTGAGTTGTTATAGGTAGATTGGATTAGTTGGTTGTGGTGATGCATGCTTGTCGATGATAATGCATATTGAGATTGATCCTCCCTTAAGAGAGATAGACCAATTCTTTATAGAACGATGCAGAGTCATTGTGATAATGCATGGTATATAGAGATATGTGTATTGCTCTTAGTTGACTATTGGTTATTAGTAAACTAGATATGAAACAACTAGATTTGGAACTGGAATTAGATAGGATGCTAAATGTGCTCTAGCTGCTGCTTCTGCGACTCAATGAATAATCGTTCAAGACTGCCAACTACGGAATGTTTCATCATCGAAAGCAACTGGTCAGTCGACTTCTGAATCTACTGCGAGGAGACTGCTTCTTTCATCAACTTATATATCGCGTCTTTAGGTATAATAAGAATTAGCTGCGGCACTGAGCGAAGGTGTGATAGGGATAATAAAAGAGACCGTGTGGGCTATGGGACTGGATCTGTATCTACATCTGTAAGCTCTGCAATTGGTGCTACTGAAGCTGCTGCTGGACCTGGAACTAGCTATGCTTATGGGTAAACTACTGGTGCTGCTACTGCGTATGGATTTGGATCTGTACGAGGGGAAGCTACTGTCTTTGCTATTGGAGCTACTTAAACTACTGCTAGGGGTGCTGGTGAATCTGGAACTGAGCAGGGGTAAGCTGCGGGTACTGGATAAGCTACTGATAGGACTGGGTAACCTACTCGCTATGGGTCTTACTCTTTATCTCGATCTCGATCATGATCTCTCACTTCATCCCGAGCACCATAATCACGAGCACGAACTAGCACTACGACTGGCTTTGGAACTACTGAAACTGCACCCGGCGTATCTCCATCTCTCTCTACTGGTGGTGCTTATCAAAAATCGGAATCTGGCTCTATATATGTGACTGGATCAACTGCTGTTCCAACCTCCTAACCAAAACCATAATCTAAAGATGAACCAACCGACTCAACTGCCTCTGTCTCCGCTGCTACCTCTATAGGCTAGGTTTACACTGGCCCCGCGCTTCGCCTTATCCCCCCTCCAAAGAGCTGATCATTGTAGAGATCCCACGTTTAGTTATCCTCGCCACAGAGGGAAGCCAATCTAATACTTCATGCCCGAAATATTTGATTAGCGCAGCTAGGTAAATAATAAGTACTTGAACGATTATTCAGTAGTCGCTCTATATAAGTTGATGAGAGCCCATTATTCATAATATGGTACCATTTCCCACTTTAGTTGCTCGGTGAGTTCTTGTTCCCTAACAATAGGGACCTACAAGGAGATCAACTTGTACCTGCCCTAGCCAAATTCCTTCCTGCGTTATATTTATCCATGCTAATTCCTTCCAGCATTTAGGATGAAGCCAACGCTGCGAAGCGAAGCGCGAAGGTCGGTTCAACGCATAGAGGGGTGAAGAGAAAGCCTAACTAAGCTTCACCAAAAATCGGATCAGCTATGTGGTTCGGGCATAACATAAGTGCAGATGACGGGCAGGCCTGATGACGGGGATTAAGAGATAACGCTTACTGAGTGACTCTTAAAGGCCCCTGACGAAAAAAGCCTAAAGTCAGATTCTGAGAGTGGGAGGGCCTAACTCCTTCTTTAAGGCGGACCCGGCTTTAGGGCTTGTGGGCTTTCGACTATCTATGCATCTCACTTTGTCCCAAGTAACTCGGCCTTTATTGGTTTCGTCAATTGGTCGCCTCGAGTGTTGCTCGTCGGGGCTGAACCCAGCGATGAAAGCTTAACCTATCAATCTCTATTCCTGTCCGCCTTGACCGATCAATCTCTATCGGTTGTGCTAGAAGCGCCCTATGTGCTCAGCCTTGAACGTAAATGCGTATGGTTAAGCGTTATGAGGGGTACTCTCTTACCGCATAGCCCCTCTCTCTTGGGTGGCTTGGCACACGGCTTGGCACCAAGTCATGCGAATCACACCAATAGACCTTGATTTCCATTTGGATTGTGGAAATCACAATCTCCGTTGGCTTGCCCTGGTCTCGGGAATCCACAGTTAGCGACATACTGTCATGGGGCACCTAGTGATTGGATTGGATTCCCACCATGGAGGCTTGCACCGTCTCGTATTCAGTTTCTGCAGAATAATAGGCCTCGCTCGCCCCATGTAGGCCATGCAATGCTGCAATCCAACCAGATATATAGGCACCCATACCTTGCATAGCACGTCTTCGCCAAACCTATCCCGGACATGACGAGATGTCACATACCTGGCCCGAGAAAGGTAGGTTTTAAGGTTTGGTTTCGGTAATCGCTACGATCAGTGGGGGCTCCGCACACCATATCATCTCTTCCCCCATCTGCACCAGAACCTGACCCAACCATCACAGGACACCTCGTCATCCGCTCATGTTCTTTGACTTTTCACGTACTTATCTGACTGTAGGGAGGGTGCCGAACTTATGATGGGCTTGGGTAAAGCCATCTCCTACCATAGGTTACTTGGTAGAAGTATAACCTCGGAAGCACGTATTATATTAGAAAATCGTAAGCTTTCTTATGCACGTTTTCGAGGGGAAGTTGACCTTACCCAAAAAAGTCAAAAAGTGGAAATATATAGATTGATTCAAATCAACCCCATCTGATGCCAACAACCAAGGTCTTCTGGTAAGGGCCCGGTCTTAGTCCTGAGCTCTGCGTATAACCTTACCCTCTAACTCACACCCGGCCGGTAAGTGATAACCTTACTTACAAGCAGAGCATAGCGATCTGACAAGCAAGCAGAGCGCGTTCTAAGGCCTCTCCTTATCCTAGTCGTTGTTATAACCTTTAAGACACCTTGACTTGCCCGGGGGAAGTGCTTACCTGCACCTGTAAGGGTAACAATAGCTCCTATCCCGGGTCCATAAAGGCCTTAAGGAAGGGGAAAGATGAGGGGGTTTTGACTAATGTGGTGCGCCAGCCTTCTTCTCTTCCCTGCCCTAATGTATCTTAGGGTCTATCCATTCTTTGCCTTATCTCTCTCCTCCCTAATAGCCACCACTTCATATCCTTATCATTTGAAACGATCCGGCTTACCGTACTAGGTAATCCGTATCCGCTCTCTCCTCAACGCTGTTAAACAAAGCCTATGGTTGTTTTTCGAATGCTTCTGCTCTCTTATCAAAGATCTAGGCTCCCCCGGGCTCCCTCTCCAGGTGCTTCCTCCGGTTCCCCGCTCCTGGGGTTGTAGGGGGGTTGGTCGGCCTATGGTTGGTTGGCCCCATGGTTTATGGCCTATGGCCTATGGTTGGATTAAGCCTTTATCAAGAGCTGTAGTTGATCGATCCATCAAGAGCTATAGTTGAGCATAGTTGGGTTTAGCCAGAGTTGAGTTTATCAGGCTAGAGTTGAGTTTATCAAGCTAGCAAATGCAAGCAAGCAAGAGCAAGCCCCTTTAATTGAATTGGGTCAGTCAAGTCAATCAAAGGCAAGGGCAAGCCCCCTTGATTGAATTGGTGGGGTGAATGAAAGCCAATCCGAGTCAAGCCGATGAACGAATGAATGACTGGAGTGTTCCCCTACAACCATAACCCCCGTTGGTCGGTCACAGTATATCGTCGGTGAAGTCCCACTAGTAAATAGCAAGCGCGACACCATTTCCGTATAGCCTGACGTGTGAGTTCTTCGCATTTCAAAATGGAACAAATTAGAAATTGAAATCACCCTAACGGGTGAGGAAACGAACCTGCCGAAGGGAAAGCACACATTCGTGTGATTAGACAATGCACTCTTGTCGATGTATATGATGGAAACCGTGCTTTTTCCAATAGAAAAACCACGATGCAGTGACCCAAATGTTGTTCCAAATACCGGAGTGAAGGGATCTGCCCCTTTACACGAACACAAGAAAGAAAAGGGTTGACTGACTCAGCAATGAATGTGAAATTATGTTATTCAATGTGCCTTGAATTGATAGGTCTTTCTCCCTGTTCATCCCTATTGAAACAAGAATCAAATAGATAATGCAATCTCGATTCTAGAAGCAAGATGTAGTGATTCCATTCAGTCACCATGATGTAATATCAAGTATAAGAGAATGATTCATAGCTACCTCTGCTCTTAGCTTTGTCTCTGCAGGTGAACCCCGAAAATACTGCATTTCATGCGGGTAAGTATCCGCTGCTGCTACCTAAGCAACTAGGTCAAGCTCATCAACTGGATAAAAAGAATCTACTGCTGGATCTACTAGCTAAGATGCTGCTGCCTATGCTGCTTGCTTTGCGTATGGTCCTAGAAATTCAATTGCCTATGCCTATACTAACCGTACTTATGCTACTGATGCTTTTGCTCGGGCAACAAAGTCAACTATTGGCAACTTACTTATTATACCTAAAGAGTCCTGGTTCCTGGTCCTGGCTAACGAATGAATGAATGGGTTAGGCGGGGTTTCAAATCTACTTTTTGAAAGGATAAGGCCTGTGCTCGACCCTCGGTCTATACCTCCACCTATACCCGCTCCATGGCCCTCCACTTCACCCTCTAGTCCCTAGAACCTCCTTGACCTATACACCTCACACTCACACTCACACTCACACTCACACTCTCGGGATGGGGAATGGCTTTCACGTATATATACTTGCCATATCTGTACTGAACTAAACGTCTTTCTTTCATGGATTGAATTGAATGGATGTAACTTAAAGCGTACGTGAGTCCAGACCTCTATCGTGGCCTCTAGTCAGGGCCTCTCATGAAGGGATTCTTGTTGGGTGAATGATCCAGTGTCTTGACTAGCGGCAGCTCACACACTGTCTCTCTCGGCTATGCGGTTGTGTGCTCCCGGGTCTCGGGCTCGATCAAACCAAGCAAATCAAGGGGCAAGCGTTAGCGATCAGTCCTCCCGCGGTAGCGTCCAGGCCTCTATTCAAGGCCTCTCTCTCTATTGGTTCCAGAAGGCGTAATGGGCGTATAATCAATTGAGCGGTAGTGATCCTTCCTCATGCAAGCTGGGCTGTCTATTCCAGGGTTGGTTTGTTCTCTCGTTGTCATCAGTAACAGGGGTCATTTTCACCTCTCTTCCTCATCAACATGTCCTGGGCGAATTGAATCAATTGATGCGCACCTAAGCCACCAGTGTAATAGTAACCAAGCTGTTGTAAACCTCACTCTATCAATCCACCACCTTTGCAACACCTCTGGTCAATTATACCGGACTTATACCAGAAAGCAGGATCATAACCCTCTATCTATCGGTGAACCTCACACTGGGACTACTTCATCCGTGGTGCCGCCCTCCGCTCATACCGACCATTCATCAGAAGCCTCTAACCTTGAAACTTTAGCAGCCATTAATTAGAAGCCTTACAGAAGCCACTCCCCACCTGTTTGTAAAGCCTCAAAGCCAGCCAGCCGGAAATCCCGCCGGCTATACTAGAGAATAAACATCCTTAAATGGCAATATTCCGGAATCAAACCATTGCTTTAAGTGCCTGAGGGATTCCTCGTGTACTTCCGACTCGTTGGGTGGTTTCTTTACTTGACTTACTTACTGGGTCAAATGATAGGGTTGGGATAACCCGGCGGTCTCCTTAGAGAAAAATGAGCGGGTCATTTTGAAAGTGCGAAAGCTTTTCACTCTGGTATAACCTACAAAGGAAATGATACGCTTTAGAAGGGTTCAGACCGGTATCGCAGGAATGAAACACTGCATGAATATCTATTTTCCCCCTCGCCCTCCACCCATTTGGCTTAACACTCCTATCCCTCGTGCTTCAGGAAAGCAGTTTCCTCGCTCCTTTCTTATGGTATTAATGCGCCCAGGCCCCTGATTGAATTGAGTGGGGGCAAAGGAAACATTACAAATTGATTGAGTGGCGGCGCTATTGCACAAATTTTGTTCATTATCCTTATATGGATAATATGACTTGGACTCCCGAAAAAAACAATCTTGATTGAATTTGCATTTGAGAGGAGCGAGGAACGTGAAACAGCGAGTACATCAATGAACGGAACAATAGCTATACCCGGGCTCCCAGGCTACTTGGCTGGGCTGGAGACAGTGGTCAGTGCCAGAAGGGCATCGCTATAGGGTCATTGCAAATTTCCGGTCATCTTTGCGGTAGTCTTTGACAGGAGGTCAAGTCAATTGCAAGGAGGCGTCAAGTGCCAGTCGATAAGCCAATAGACAGTGGTCACCGATAAGGAAAGGAGGTGGTCACCGACGGTAGCCAGTCTCATTTACAGAAGGTGGTGTCATTGTTGATAGCCCAATGCTGATAGCCCATTATATTCAATCCCCTTTTTCAGTCCTTATTTCCGGTATTGACTCTCATTGTCAGGAGGTTGGCCCCATAGTTGCCATAACTCTTGAAACCATAGCCCTCGAACTCTCCCTCGACCTATACCTATACCTAACCATATCCCTCGACCCTCGATCTATTCCTCGAAATAGAACCTAGACGGAGGAAACAGAGCCCTCGAACTCACCCTACGGAACTTATGTGACTCAATTTGATAGATAATGCGTTACTTGCTATGCACCTTAGGATCTTCGACAGACACTTTGTGACTCCATACATCTGGGTCAGTAAATCAGGTTCAATATATCTGGGGGATACGTAATAAAGCAAAAAACTACTAACTTATGGGTAACTCCCTAATGGGGAAGAGGAAGCAGCTCTACACGTAAACTTATGCAGGACAACCACTTCTGTCTGTCAGACACGCCCTTCTGGTTGATGGATTTCCGAAAGGCATCTTGTAAAGTAGTTGGTTTGTTTGGCAACAAGGGATAGGCAGCAGCTCTACTAACGCTTCTACTGGATGGTGGATTGGAAGAGGCATCTTGTTCGTGTCTTTGTGAGACACATCGAATGATGTCTTTGATGCTTAAACATTGACTTTTAAGCACCAGACTTTCTTTGGATAAGCGCAAGACTGTACTTACCTGGACGAGTGAAAAGCCATACTGCTGTAGCCGTTTCAGGTTGGGTGAGTGGATGAGCGAGCTACTTCTGGGGATACGTAAAGTCAGCCGCTACTTACTCATTCATTGGGGAGCCGCCGCCAACCGGACAAAGCCCATTCAGCCAGCCAGACAAAGCTAGCAAGCAAGAAAGAAAGCCACCATGAAGAGTTTATCACAAAGAAATGATACGGGCATGTTTCAGGCATTCAAACATCACTTTTGGACCTTGAAGTACTTCGATAGGATGCTTGGTTCTGGAAGCATGTTTGTATTCATGTTATCAAGCATGCTTGGTGTAATCTGGAGGAAGTGTAGAATGCTGGGTGTGCTTGCGGAAATGTGTGTTGTCTCAGCATTGGGAGTGTAGCTTGTGGATTTAGCGGTTTGGAGGTGTGGAGGGTGCTTCATTGGGTAAGTAGCAGGGGAGTAAGCTAAGGCAGTTCCGCAGTTGCCTAGGTGATAAGTTGTTTCAAATCGGAGTTTCCAGGTCCAGTTCATTGGGGGTAGGCAGGTAGGCTGGATCGAGGGTAATACCCTGGCGGGAGTGTTTCATTCGGCTAGTTTCTGGGCTTTCTGGAGTCCCATGCGGGGTTTCATTCAATCCCAGTGAGGGCTGAGGCAGTAGTAGGTTTCGGCAAAGTGTTCCAAATCAAATGCGGTGTGCGGTTCCATACTTCCTTCATGCTTCAGTTTTGGAATCAGTGCTCACTCATGAAAGCCAAGTGGGGTAAGGTTGTAAATGGGAGATGCGTTGTTTCTGGGAAAGGTGTGTCCCAAATCAGCCTAAATGAGTGAACCTCCCTCTCCTCTGCTAGAGGTGGAAAAGTATCAAAGAGAGTAGAATCAGGGCTCATCACACATGGATAGAAAGGGAAATGGGAAAAGTCGTAGAATCAGGAGGCTAGGTCTGAGCTAGATGCTTGATGCGTAGCCTTAGTTTAGGATTCTGCCGCCATGTCTGAGGGAGCGGTATCCGGGGATGATGGAGCCCCAGGAAGCATTTCCCGTAGCCTCGCCCAGGATGATGTATTTTCAGGTTGCTGGAACGGTGAGAAGATGGAGGTGATTTGCAGGATGATGAACCCTCGCCCAGGATGATGTATCGGTTGCCTGTATGCTGGCTCGCTAGCCCCGAATGCTGGATCCGAACCCCGTGTGATGTCTCTGCTGCCCAACCCGGATGCTGGAGCCTACGCCTGGTCCTCTGCATCCCCCTGGGTCTTCTGCCTCATACTCTGATCCGCCAGTATCTAAGCTGCCCGTTACGAAGCTGCCCGCTACGCTAAATCTTGACTGCCCGCTACGTTCTCTGCCTGGTCTGCCCACTACGCTCTGTTTCCTCTGCCCAATCTGATCAATCTGAACTGCCCGTTACGCTCTCTCTGAACTGCCCGCTACGCTAAATCTCCTCTGCCCGTTATGCTCTTTCATTACTGCCCGCTATGTTCTGTCTCCTCTGCCCATTACGCTTTTTCATTATTGCCCGCTACGCTCTGTCTTATTTTCCCGTTATGCTTTCTTTGAACTGCCCGCTATGCTCCCTTAATGCGTAGGCCTATTTATGAAATGTTCCCCCATAGTATTCCCAAGCATCCAACGCTGCACCAGTATCAGCAGAGGTGAATTCCATCCCTAGCAAAACCTTCCTCAAATGGCATTTCCGTTCCATGTCTCGCCTGTTTCACCACCTTAACGATGTATCCTCCTCAACCATAAAGTACCGATCAATAAAACTAAGTGCTAATGAACCTGACTTCATAAAGGACCAAGGAACTGAAGTAATGGAAGTTGCCGTTGCTTTCTCGCCGTTGAAAAGTAAGAAGGTCGCAAGGTCGATATCAGGAGTAATATCGATAAGGCATGCGGTCAAGCAGTAGGCGGGATCAGCAGGCGGCAAGGTATCAAGTCTCAGGCAGGATCGTTGGGTCTATTTGAGCGAAGCCTAAAAGGGGGAAGTCGTAGGTTTCAAGAAGCAAGACTATCCAATCCTATCGAGTCCATTCCCCTAGCTATGTAAACGTGTTAAACTGCCATTCTTCAAAAATCAAAAGTGACTTTTTCTCCCGAATCAATTGGATCTGCCTTTGTCTTTATTCCTGCTATTGTAGCTGCTGGAACTACTGCTACTGGCACTGGAGGATCCGAAATGAGCGATGCCTTAATCACTTCTATATTGCTCAAGGCTGCCTGGCTCAGATGCTATCTTTGCTTCCGCGCCTGGTGAATCTGCCAATATTCATAATCGTTCAAGACTCAACCACTAAATATGGAATTGCATTTCGAATGGACTAGCTCTAGCAAGACCAAAAGCTAGGCAACTAACGCTAGCAACATGTGTAAGCATTCTCTTGTATGTGGCCTTGTTGTAATGATGAATCAACGTATGTAAGCTTCGTAATTCATTCCTCCTTCCATCCAGTCGAGGTAGGAACGTGTGTTTCGTAGATGTAAGTTTCGTTAGGGGTATGGCCTCTCTCTTGGGTCTGGATTGAACGGGTCCTTTCTCTCTTTTCGAACCAATCCAATATTCTCAAAAGAGAAACACTTCGTAATCCCAATCGAATGAAGGCACGTTAGCGATTACCCAACTACTCGATCTATATCACTAGAAATCGCTCCCCAGCTCTATAGCGATTGTCTTCTTTGGACGTCCTGTCCTTCCATGGGTGCATCGTCTGCCCTACCTCTCTTCATTCGCTCAGGGCTTTCATTCATGACCATCGCATGCGGCTCTCCCTCCCCCGGATCAACAGGGGTGAGCTTGCAACCTCGACTCCATAATCTCTTTTCTTTCTCTATCCTTCCCCGCTGGTGGCTTTCCTGCTAGCTTTCCTTCATCTACTGGTTCAACCGATGGATTAACAGAGTCGACTGAATCAACTATTACAACTACTACAACTTGATCCGGCTGCTGCTCCTATTTCTCTTTCTCTTTCTTGCTATTGGTGATGCTCCTTCCTTCGCTTCGACTTATGGTGCTACCCCCGCCTTTGCTTCTGCTGGATCGGCTGAGTCAACATCTTATGAATCTACAGCTTCACCCACTGCTGCCTTCGCCACTTACTTAAGCTTATTACTTCGCTTCTTGTGTCCATGCTCCTGGATCTATAGGTTATTAATATGGTGCTGCTCCTTCATCATCTTTCACTACTTCTGCATATCGAACTGCTTCTTCTAGCTCTTGTTTGACAAAATTGACCTAAGAGAAAATCAGATTTAGGCCGTCACGAAATCATGAATTTGAGCACTAAGCACTGATGAGAATCCCTAAGCACTGATAATCCGAGGCCTATGAAATTGATATCTCCTCATTGCAAGCAAAACCTGTACCAGCGGTAAGCAAGGTGGAGTTTGGCCCTGGTAGTTTTGTTAGTATTTTCATTTGGTGGTCCATGTTGGGTGTTGTATTTTTTGTTTGGTGGAGTTGTTGGGGGTTCCAGGCAAGTAAGAAAGCAAGCAATCGCAACAAGTTGGAGTTTGGTGGCCAAAGGTGGGAGGGCAAGTAATAAAGCGAGCAAGTAAGCAAGAACCAACCAGGGTGGTGTATTTTGAGGTTCAAAGTCTCTGGTCTTTTGTTGGGCCAGTGGAGTGTGTAGTTCGGCCATGGAGGCCCCGCTCCCTCCTCACCCATGCGCTAATATGTCAAGTTATTCGTAGGGTGTTAGGTTTCATCGAGCAAAGCATAATCTCATAAGTAAAGCGAAGCCTACTCGTCGGGTTAGTTCGTGTAGCATCACGGTTCTAGCCTCAAAGCAATTACGTTTCTTTCTTTTTTCTCCCAGCCGTTCGTTGTTTCTTCAACTAGTCAGCCCGTTGTTTTCTTGGATGAGAAGCAGTTCTTCGATCAGCGAGCAAGCAGCAAGCAGCCGTGTTCGTATAGCGAGCAAGCCCTCGGTTCTTATCCCAGCCCGGGTTTCTTCTTTATCCCAGCCCGGGGTTCAACAACCAGCCGATGGGTTCGACCAGCTCTCGGTTCATATCCCCTCCCAGCCAGCAAGCAGCAAGCTCAATAAGCCATCAAGCTAACCATCAAGAGCTAACAAGCTAACAAGCAAGACTAGTGAGGCCAGCCAGTGAATGAGAAGGTTTGAAAGAATCAGTTCCAATAATGCGTAGCGTGCCTGTACTTTAGATATTTTCTTTTCTATGCTATATCTGTAAATATTTTTATATAACTATCTGTGTGTGTAGGCATTATGTGTACACTATGTGTAGCTGTAGGAGTAGGCCCCTGTAGGCCCATAGTTTTCTGTATCAATCGGTAACCAACGCTCAAGCATTCGTCCGTCCTTTTGCCCCTCTCGGTAGATGTTGCCTGTTGTCCACCCGTGGGATCGCCTATCTCGGTAGATTGGGCAGTTGTAATCTGGCACCCTTCTCGAAGGATGTGGGCTATCGATCAATCACTATCCGGCAAGCACATAACCCACCTCCCTTACTGGCACAATGTGTCTGGCGCATGATCCTCGACAGGTGCATTGTATGTAACGCATTGCTATTAATTCCTTGCACTAGGAAGCGCAAGCCCCTCCGGGACCTTCAATCCATTCGATGTAGGAACCTGGTGTTTCATATGCGTAAGTGAGGTTGAGGTCGAGGGCTCGAGGGCAATGGCTGCTATGGGCTATGATTGGGAATGAGGATCTCTCTTCCGGGTATCATTAACGGGTGGTTATCCATGGCTCTTGGGTATCGGCATGGTCTCTCTTCGGGGTAAAAGCTATGTGGTAATCGGCACCTCCTGGGAATGAAAACTGGCAATTACCTTCTGGCGCTGATCAACTATCGTCAATGACTGGCATACTATGACCACCTTATGGCTCTGACTGTTATGAAAGGCAATGACCTCCTGGCTATCAGCGATGAGAACTGGCAATGTTAACCAGCAGTTACTAGCGTCTATTGGCTATAAATGTAGTATGATCCTCTGGTGCATCGTATGTAACGTTTCGTCCCTCCCACCCCGACTGCATAGCTTCAAAAGCGTGTTTTCCCTCCTACCGCAGCCCCGATTCTCTGCTTTTCCACCTCCCAGTTCACCCATCCTTGATCGATCGGTTGGTACAAGGGCTCTTTTTCGGCCAGCTATCGGCATCTCGTATATACGTTGTGGAACCGTTTCCGAACGGGAACAACCCACCTTTTGTATTCAGATTCGTTCAATTTACTCCCGTCACAAATTGACGAAAGGTTACGTTATATTGAATAAGAAGGGCATTTGAAGACGTTTACACCACTGGTGCTATCACGTCTGCTGCTGTGCAGTCCCACCACTCACATCCCCCTATTTCTAAGTAGCTGGTGGCTCCCAACTTGAAGAATTCTCTAATGAATGAATTTAGGAATCTCCCCCCTCTCTGTTATTGGGGCCCCTCCCCCAGAGAGCAAGCTCCTCACCATATGAATAGTGAGTCCCTCCGGGCCTCGACCTCGTAACCTCAGTCGAGTCCCTCCGGGCCTATCGTCGCTTCCACCCTCTCACTCGTGAATTGACCAGTTTCGATTGCTCAGTTCAACGATCCATTAAGCATTCGCAACGCCAGGTTCTCACTCGTGAATTTCCCACCATCTGGATGGACCAGGTTCACATAGGAAGGATAACTTGATAGGCTACGTTCGCATTCTCTCTCATCTGGATACGTCACCTTTGCTTCCTTAATTTACCACTTCAATCAAGGCCAGGTAAACAGAGGAGAACTCGTCGATAGGTCCGCACTCTCTATCATCTGGAGACGCCACCTTCTCACTCGTGAATTGACCAGTTTCAATTGCTAAGTTCAACGAATCAAGCATTCTCACAACGCTATCTTTCTGTATTTCATTTACCATCCGCCCCACCTAGTCGTACCATCCAGCAAGACCAATAATACCAGCCATATCATCCATCCTATACATCCGCCTTATTACGTATATAACTGCATCTGGCCCTAGCACAGAATTGGGATCTGGGCAGAAAGAAAGAAACCCCTTTCTGTGTGAATAAGCTAGTCCGAGCTCCCGCCGGCGTACACATCATTCCCAAACTTCTTTCGGCTGTGGAACTGAATCTAAATCTCCCTCTCAACGCAATGAAAGGTAGGTGTTTCAAGCTGTAGACGAGGCAAAGAAATTCCATCGAATGGGATAGAGAACATTCATTCATGTACTCAACTGCTGAATCCACGCATTGAGAATCACATTTGACAGAAAGCTAGCTGGTCGGCTTACTAACTGGGATGGGTTATTCATAACCACCTTTACACCCTTCAAACGGGGTTTTACCCATTGAAACATAATACAAATTAGCCTTCCACACTTCATTCAATCAAGGAAGCATACTAACCCTCCATAAAACTATCATACTAAGACACTTTATACCGCTTATACCACCTATACTCAGACCCTTATACTCACTCTATCTCCATACCCATCCTACCTTCTATATAGCTATACACATCTATATCCCCAGCTAGCTCTATCTATCTACTTAGATGCCTATACTGCCTAACCTACCCTACCTGCCTACCCAACCCACCTTACCTTGACCTACCTACACTCAGTAGACTCCTCCTTCCAACCAAGCTCACTCAATCAAGGAATCAAGGATAGGTACCAGAGGGTCTATAGCCATCAGTCAAGCAAACAGACTAGGGTGGTTATTCAGTAGAACAACCTGCCTTATGATCCAGTCACACCTGCCTTCCTCATAATCAGTACTTCAGTCCTTCTTAACACACCAGCTTTCTTAGCCACCCATCGAACCTTCTTACCTGCCTTCATATTGGTGATTGATCCGGGTTCCTGCTGCCCGATCTCTATCCACCTGTTTACCGGACCTTTACTTACTGCTTTAACCACCCTTGTTAATGCATGGAGTGCTACCTGCCCTAACCACTTGCTTCAGCCAGGAATCTTAGTTAGTTAGTGGTACCGCTATTGAGCTTTCGGGGGACGAGCTTACAGATACAATTGATTGATTTAGACAGCCAGCATTGCTAGGATATGCTTGAATAACGTTAGTGCCTTTACTTTTAGATTTACCCACCTAGAGATAGATAGATACTTGCCTGCCTTACTTAGACGACTTACAGCAAGCATTTGATAAGATGGATGGAAGGGCTTCACATAGAGCAGAGAGAGCTGGACTTAAACATAGAGCATTGGTCACGGGCTTCAAATACAGCATTCACAGGCAGGCTTCAATAAATAACACTTGCTTTAAGATTCTTAGTGGTAGCAGTATCAGCACTAGTACTCTCTTACTCAGCCTACCTTTACTTACGTGCATGCTATCCACCTATTTTGGTTACCAGACTTACCGCTTTATCCAACCTTTGTTAATGGAGTGCGCCCTTACCAACCCATTCATTCAGCCAGGAATCGAAGTAGGGTACAGCACTATTAGAATCCCCTATATTCCCTTGATTCCACACCACCTCTTTATCTACCTGAATCAATATAACTATATGCCCTCTCCTCGACCTCGTAACCTCGGCCGAGTCCCTAAAAGTGAAAAAAGATAGATTGATGACCCTCTGTAGCCTTTGAATGGATGACCTGTTATAGAGATGACTGATGCCTATTCCGGGTATACAACCTTATTCCTGATGCTTACGACGGAGGTGACATGAAGCCTATGAGGGCTGGAGCTGCACCCTTGCCACACCTACGACACAGATGTTTAGGGATATTACTATGAATATGAATTGTTTTTATTATCCTTCTTCCTATCCATTTCTTAGAGATGCACTGAGGTGAAAACGCTAGGTAGATTACGTGACTTGCTATTACGATGCATGGATTTGATTATGGGTTCCTCTAGCCTTCATCGCTTAGTTCAGTTAGACATGCTTAGTCAATTGGTTCCGCTCCTTGCTTCTTAGTCGAATTAGTTGCTGATGTCTTAGAACTAGAGATGCTCCATTGCTTTCGTGATGCCTTGATAGCGAGGAGTAGAGCTTTGATGCCGTTATATATATAGTTCTCCTTTGTTCCTGCTTTGTTAGCTCAACATGCGCTATGGGTTACTTTGCTTCTCCTCTGTTTCGTCCCCGCTGATCCTTGCTTTCGATAGCTATGTAACCTTGTGAATTTCACCAGCTAGCAAAGAGGTAGTCTCTCCTGTTCCCAGTGTACCTGCTGCTATAGTTGTTGGTTGTTTTCCCGCTAGCTAGAGATAGAGAAAGTTGATATGTCGATAGTTGGGATTAGGGTATCCTTGTATTAGCCTTGATAGTTAGGTTCCTTAGTCCTAGTCACCTTGTTTCCTTGACCAGGTAGACTGGTTTTTTTCACCAGGTATAAACCCTCTGCTTATCGACTAGGTATAAATCCTGCTTATCCACTAGTCCCTGATGCCTGAGAACTAGAGATGGTCAAGGTGAATATCCATATCCAGTAGCTGTATTACCAGCGGTTTAAGCTATTGATTCAGTTGATCGAGAACAAGACCCAGCACCGGTGGATGGAAGAGGAAAAGGTAGAGTGAACTATTTGATGTACCTATTACAGAGCTCCTCTGCTTTCCTTTTACAGGTTAGGTTAGAGATCCCAATAGGAGAGGCAGAAGCCATAGAGGCAAGGGCATCAGAGCCAGGACTAGCAACTAAGCGATTATATGTCTTATGATGTTCCAGCTGTAGTAGAGACAGGAGCAAAGCCGCTACCAGAAGCAGATCGAGCTGGAGTTTATACGGTTTAAGACCCAGTAGTAGTAGTGGCAGTGGAATCACCACCGGCACAGGCAGAGGCGGTTTAAGCAGCACCGTTAGCAGTTCAAGTCCCAGCAGGGAGGCATAGCAAGAAGGACGATCAGGAGGCAGATCCTAACTTGAAAGGTCAAACAGATGCGATCACATGTCTACCGTACGCACCAGAAACCTTAGGGAGGAAGAATATGAAGATTCGTCAATATAGGTCTAAGTGGAGATGGGGAGGCGTAGATCTGCCGATCTTCTACCTGAGAATCTCCACCAGCAGCCTTTTAGTGACGGAAAAAGGTGGGATAGGTGGGAGGCAAATGTGTGTATTTCATAGATGGTGTATTCTGAATAACCCGGTCCTAGCCTCTTCCTTGGCTCCTAGTTCTAGCTACTGGTTATGGGTTCCTATTAAGATAGGTCCCAATCAATAGGTATGGTTCAAGCTACTAATACCGGAAAGGGGCTATATTACCTATTCCTATTCCTCAACCTTGAAATCATTCCTCAATCTTGAAAGATGATCTTGGTTTATGGTTCCTAAACCGCTATGATAAGTGCTTCGGCAGTAACAGCAACCCTTGCTTTTCGAGGTCCGAGTGTCCCTATACGTAAGCACCTTTCAGAATGGGGTTATCTGCCTATCGGATGAGCAATGATTTCCGACTGTAAGATAGTGGAATTCCTGCTCTGAACTATGAAATAGACTACAGTCTTCGACCAAATAAATAGATCTAAATGCTTAGGGAAAACCTCACCATATGAATAGTGAGCCCCTACCGGGCCTGTTGTTCCCCCTATTTGACCAACCTGGGGCTTATTCTCTTCCCTGCCATTGATGACTCGCTACCGCTCCACGAAAGCGTTGCCAAAGGTAAGGCGCCTGGGTTGGTTGCAACAAAGGTAAAATAAGGTAAGGAGTAACCCGCATGGGTAACTGTTACAAGCCTCGATTTGATCGGTGGGCATCGAAAGAGGAGAAAAGTAAGGTAAGGTGCTGTTTGAGGATGGCATGCTCGTAAGTAATATGCTAGGGTAAGCATTCCATGCTTCTAAGGCGGGCATTCCATTTCATTAGGGGGCAGCCGGTTGTTTTGTTTCTGACATCGAACCCCCTTCCCTATTCTTAAAGGTGTTTCACTGCCCTATCTATCATTAATGTGCATTTCACAGAGCCGGGCAACGATGGAGAAACAATCATTCACCTACGGATCGTCCAGGGAAAGCCTTTCGGGTCTAGTGCATAAATCTCCTTCTCCCGGCAAATGAATAAAACTTCGACTTCTTTACCTAACCGAGCTTGCTAAACCAAGCACAGGGAATCTCGCTACACCTACCTTGCCGGGTGGAACCTATTCTTATTATTATGAAGGTGGGAGCGCTTCGATCAAGTGAAGCGATGACTGGTGAAGAATGTGCTCGATTCGCATAGATCTATCTATTAGATATTCTCTATGGCCTGCATACATCTACCTAGCATCTATGGCCCGATCTGCATCTATCCCTTCCCCAAAAGCTATAGTTGATCCCTTCGATCCAGCTGGATGAGATGGGCGCAACATGCAATTTGGGGAGTATGCCGCGCTACGCCTATTGATAGCTATGTATCTCCGATACCCCTTGTTGCTCCGCTGCTACGAGAGATTAGTGCCCGTGGGTATGGGTAGGACCAAAATATTAGTTCGAATAATACGATTGACCAAGCCCCTGAACCCACATATTCTTACCACCCGCCTACAGATATGAACCAATCGATACTCCAACCGTTGCAATTGACAACACATTCCCTCCCGACGAAACCCCTTCTTCGGCAGACGTGGAGAGAAAAAGTGGATGAATAGCTCCTGGAACTTGCTCCCACTTGGCCATCCGTACCACCCTCCTTTACCTCAGTTGCATCTATCTCCGTTGCAAATCCTGGAATCTCAGCAGTCTCATTTATAGTGTCACCCCTGGGATCAGCAGTACCCATCGCACCGTACTATTATCTCGCATGAGCGTGAAAAAGCATAACCATTTGGTAGTGGAACAAGCATTGGATCGGGATTTTTGTATACGTTTCAACATCCAGATCTTTCGTATATCCTTAGTCGCACCTAAGCCTGGAACGGTTAGGAAGTGCCGTCGAGCCTCAGAACGTTACACCTAAGCCTCTTTATCTCCTACTGATTAAGCGGTGTTATCTCCATCGCCAGTAGTACCAGCCATTACTGATTAATTAATAAGTGCCGCCGACCCCACCGAAATTAGATGCTTTAAAGGAGGTTCAGAGAAGGATTCGCGTTCCCCCATAGCCACGATATATATAGTTTTTATGCTCCCATGCATGCCGGTGGAGAAGGATGAAAAGAAGTTGCCGCCCCGAGATCGGAGGATTTCCGAGCCCTATTTGTTTTGATAAGCGAGGAAGCTAGTCTTTTTCGGTTTGTCAGCTGCTCCAAAGCCCCTACTGCCAAAGAAGGATGGTATCGTAGGATTTGTAGCTTTGGGAAGGGTCGAGAAGCAGAAATTTGTGATTGGATTACAAATTTTTCGGGGGACGATAGAGAAGGCTCAGGTGCGATCGCTAGCAGCAGTAGCTCCGAGGACCAAGCATATAACCATCTTTTATCCAATTCCATTAGTTTGCCATCCCTAAGATCAGCAGCTTTCTCATTTCCAATCATTCCAATCATCCCGTTCCCCAGTTGCAGTATTCCCAGTTCGAAATCATCTGAATCATATGGAATAGGAATGGTGGTGAGCCCTATAGAGAGCATGAGCGGGACAGCATATCTTTCCGTACTCGCATCCCTATCGTTACTTCATCGTAACTTCATCGCTCTTGGAAAGGACTTGGTCATCACGGCACTGACTTATTTATCAGTAGCATCTCTGGAATCTCCGTTAGCATATTATCCTCTCGTTGCTTGGATCGGAGTGGGAACCGTCAGAAACAGTTGAACCGGTGCCCCCAATTCTGATTATTCAGGCGGGTGGGCGCGCAGCCTAGTTCTATATCTAAGGTGGGGCTTATAAAAACAACCTGGTGGTTATGCGGGTCGACTGGCCAATGGTAGCATAATAGTGGGTCATGAGAAAAGCATGGAAGAGAATATTCTCTCTCTCTACAAGAAAAAGGTCGTCGGTTGTGAATATGTATCTGATGGATCGACAGGCAAAGATCTATTCGGGTCCACTCGCGAGACAAGATGCCCCGCCTGTGATTGAGTTCGAATAGATTCCTAAAATATTGCTGTTTGGAGGTAAGACGCATCTTATCAGCTTTTTCGGATTCAACTGAACCGAGACCTTGTAGCTACCAACTAGGTGCGTGCCTTTTAGAATCATCTTCTTACCGATCATCATATCGGTCCCTAAGCTCCATTGCTGGAAAGGCTCGGCTTCATAACCGTACGTGAATAATATAATAGAAGCTTACTCTTGTTCCTTGTAGATAGAGTTCGTTCTATAGTAATGGATTTGTTTACAATAGTATCTCTCCTCCAACTACTTGGGACGGGATTGAACTATCCATCGAGAAGGCTTGCCAACTTGGTTATGGGTGCGAGGTGAGGAGGCTTGCTTACGATGTTGTGAGAGGCTTTCCACCGATGTAAGGGTGCATCACCCGCAGCACGTTTGCGGGAAGGCTTGCTTAAGTCGTGTGATCCGTGAACCGTGGGAGGCTACACAGACGTCTCATTCGTGGGTGAGCCATGAATCGATCTAGAGTCTCATTTGTGGGTGGGCCGGGAAGACCGCATCGATTACCGCATCGATCAGGACGCATCGAGGGGCCGAACCCATTGCTAATTCTCTTTATTGACTATATTCCAGCCGCCTCTCTCCAATCGATCCTACCTACTCTCGGCTAGTGGCTCTATCGTTGCTCAGGCAACCTCTCGCTCAGGCAACGTAGTGGACGTAGAGAAAGAATGAAACTCTCTCTCTCCAGCATAAGATGGTGCAGGGTGCGGGCAGAAGAAAGAGCGGGCACAAGAAAGAGACAGGAAGCTTCGTGGGTGGGCCGGGCAGCATCTCTCTGGTCCCAGGCCTATCTGCCTCTCGCTTCTGCCTAGATTCGAATCAGCTCGCGGGATATTGATAGAGAGCTCAAGCGATTTAGTTTGGAAAGCGCTAGCAATAATCTCATATATAAGGGGGGGCATACTATCAAGGAGGGATAGCCAAAATAAGGAGCAACCTCGCAAGCTGGGGTATAACAACTTGTATCTCATACCGGCCGAGTCCCATCCTCCCCGATAGAGTAACATAATGCCTCATCGATTATGGCTATCGCTGTCTGGATCCCTCCCCCAGCAATCTATGTCTTACGTACGAGGGAGAGAAGGGTAAGGGTGTTTTTTCGTGTCCTCGGTGACCTACCTCAAACAACTGGGCTTCGGTCCCCATTCCTTTCCTTTGTCGGCTCCATCCCGTCCAGCGAGCAGCATAAGTGTAAGAATCGAATCATAATTGTTGTACCTCTTCAATTTACTTCTTTTTTTTTTACTTATTTGAGGGGCAAATAAGTAACCAAAGAGCAACTAAAGTTTCAATTTACTTATTGGGTGGGGGGGGCTCGTAACCTCGGCCGAGTCGATG
>Ga0181464_1000241_pt1 | contig 20722 bp, 19 predicted proteins | sample InSIn2gowninarea_FD_119074 | JGI IMG/M metagenome (GOLD analysis project Ga0181464, IMG submission 119074) | Clean room microbial communities from NASA Spacecraft Assembly Facility at Jet Propulsion Laboratory, Pasadena, California, USA -... ...
TGGGTTATTCTTGCAAAAAATCCATGAAGTTGGTGCTTCTATTTGGTTGATTAGGTGTCTACAAAAGGAGGGAGTTGGTGCTTCCTGCTAGTGGCTGCTAGCAATAAATCAAACGGATTTGGTGCTTCTTGTAAGTGGCGGCTCATAAATAGATTGATGTAATAGAGTAGGTGCTCTTATTTTTAAATCAATAAAAAGCCAAGCTTGGTGGTTTTTTCCAAAAATGGTTTCCACATTAAGCCTTCCTGTCTCATGTGATTAATACTCATGATGTGTATGTTTGTATTGGTTTGTATGGCCACTATTATGATTTGTTAATGTCTTCTCTCATTTTGTGGATGCCAAGTTTGAATGGGTAAAGGAAAACTTGCATAAAATTTTAAATTAGCCTTAATACTGATTCATGACCCCTTAGTATTAACATTGTTTCCAAAAATTGGTATCAAAGCCTTGGTTCCTTCAAGAAAAGATTAATTTCTAGAAGGAAAATCAAAGGGAAAAAATGGCTAATCAAGTTTGGCTAACAATAGAATGAGTTCCATTTCTAAATGGATTAGCCTATGAGCTCTGGAATATTAGAATAGAGGCCTACTTGATGGTAATCAGTGAAAACATTTTGATGTCTATGATATATGGAGAGAGGAATGAGTTCAATACAAAATCCAAGGAAATCATCATGAAAGGGCTATCTAAACTAGATGCTAAGGAAGTAAGGCACTGTGATATAGAAAAGGAAATGCTAGACAAATTGCAATGTATGTATGGAAAAGATTGCAATGTGGCTCAAGAGAAGGCTGAAGAACCTTTTTCTTTGCCCCTTATTTTTTTACAACATATGATTGGATGTTGTGACTAGAAGAATAGTACTCAGGTGATATGCCCTTCAGGATCTCATTGGGGGCCTATCTCCTTATGTTCTTTCTATTTTTCCTTGGTTCTTTGGGCTCCACAACTAAACATCAATCAACATCAGAGCTCCCTGGTATTGAGACTTTCTCAAAAATAAATTACAACAAAATTACGAAATCTCGACCTTTGATTTGCTCACGTGGCATCTCCATATCACTTAGGTGCTCAGCACTTCACTATGCCCTTGGTTCTTTGGTCTCCATGACTAGGTGCCAATCAACATTGAAGCTCCTTGTATCATAGCTTTCTCAAAAGGAAATTACAACAAAGTTATGAAATCCCCAACCTTTGATATGCTTCCAGGATGACGTCATGCTCTCTTCAACAACCCCACATGGCATCTCCTTAATGGTGACACGTGTCATTACAATTTCCCCAATAGCCCACCCAATAATGTTGAATATGACTACCATTTTTCCTTCATACATCCATGTCATGTTGATGTTATATGCTACTATCATCTCCTAAGGTCCAATCAACGGTTTTTGTTTGTCTTGTCTAAGGAGAGAAAAAGGGTCCCTTGGTCCTTGGTTTTGCAAATGATTTCCTTTGTAAAACTTTCTCCCCGCAACCCTTAGCACTTTTTGAAAGAATGCATTAGTAAGAACTTATGAAATTTTGAAATTTTGAAGTTCTAATGGGTTCTAATGTTCTGCCCTTCCAAGGTCCAGAGACTCTGACTTCTGAAATTCCAAAGTTTTGAAGTTTTGAGGGTTCTAATATTCCGACCTTTCAAGGTCCCAAAATTCTGAGGGGCTTGAAATTTAGTCTACTTCCCTGGTTCCATGCTATCTTGTGTTTCTTTTAAATAAGCCTCTAGGGCCTGATATTTCGACCTTCCGACATCCCAAGCCTCCAACCCTTTAAAGTTTCGAAGTTCTGAATTCCATCCTACTTCCTAGTTCTAAAATTTGGCCTTTGAGATTCGGCCTGCTTCCTTGGTTTTGAAACTAGGCCTGCTTCCTTGGTTTTGAAAATAGGCTTGCTTCCTTAGTTTTGAAATTAATCCTGCTCTTGGTTCTGAAATTTGACCTGCTCGTAAGGACTTCAAGACCCTCACTTCGACTATTAATAAATTTTTATCCTGAGATCCATTTATGGAATTCCACATATCGTTGGAAATATTTTTCAAATAAATTTCTAGTGGAAAAGGTCTGATGCAATCCCTGAGAACATTTTCCACCTAAAACATAGCTACAAAATCTTGGCCATTCTTTACACCTTGAATCTTCTTCTTGTGTCTGGAATCCTGGACTCCCATGTCAACATAGTCATATTTTTGTTTGATTTTCCAATAGGCCTGCTACTATGGTGATTATCTACCTAATATTGTAGCAACCATAGGACTCCCCTCAAGCTTGACACATCAAGCATATCAATGATAGCATCTACTTCCATCACAACTATCCTAGTGGACACAAATATTATCATACCTAGCATCATTATCATACCTAACATTATGCTAGTAGATACATAGATGCTAGTCTGGTTGACATTAATGCCAACACACCTGCTTATTGTCAAGTAATGCCAACTGCCCAACTTGATCTCCTAGTATGACTGTTGACATTAATTCCAACACACTTACTACCACTAACCAAATAGGGAATGTCAACTGTCCAACAAGAAAAAATAATATGTTTACATCCATATAAAGGAACAACCATCCACCAGAATGCATGGGTACCCAACTGCTGCAACCAGCAGTCTACTAAGATGTCCTTCATGTACATGGTTCATTCAACCATTATATATGTATACTTGTACATATACGTGTACTTGCAAGTCCTCCTTCATCATTATCAACTTGGGTTTTCTTGAATTACTTGTAACCATGCACTCGGTTTATTATCTTACCCTAAACCATGCTAAATTTTTTGTCAGTTGACCCTCAACCATGCTCAAGTATTTGTTGGTTGAACCTCATCCATGCTACAAGAATCCTTGTCCACTTCCTTCTCACACTTGTGGTTTCTGGTTTACCACAAACATCCACTACAAAGAGGTTTATGTCTCACAACAAACCTGCACTACAAATTGGTTTTTGGCTCACCACAAACCTACACTTAGCAAAGTGATTTTAACATTACCATGAACTTTACAGGGGTACACTTACATCATCACGATCCAAGTACATATTACAAACTTTTCATGGACCACTAAAAATCATAATATACTTTCTTACAAGTATAATGTGGGTCTCACACTACAATATGATTATGATTCTACCATTATTCAACACACCACACAATGTTTTCCACCATCATTGTTGTGATATTCACTGTTGCCACATGATTTCTTTAGTATTCTTCATGTCTCCATAATATATAGTAGTCAATAGTTCATAAAACGTGTCTATTACTAAAATGGTCAATTCCAACATAGACTCAAATTCGTGGCAATAGTTGGCCAAACTAATTTTACTTCAATAACAACCAAACACAGAAATGCACTATAGCTTACAACCTGCAACACCCAGAAAAACCTTTGGCGTCAATGGATACAAAACCAAAGAATTCAATTCATTCATATATTGTGGTTGTCTTTGGATGGCCAAAAAAATGGCATCAATGGCTACAAAACCAAAGAATTCAATCCATTCATATCTTGTGGTTGTCCTTGGATGAAATTGTAAATTTGGAAAAAATCTAACAACCTAGATCGAATTCAACATAATAAAAATAAATATGTTGAATACAAAAAAATATATTCCAAAATGCTAAAATGAAATTTAATAATGTCAAAAACTAGATTTTTTTTTATTGAGATCCCCAAATTTTAACCAACCAAATCCAATTAAAATATGTAAAATTGGATTTATATAAAAACTAAATTTACATAAGGCACTCAAAATTATATTCACGTCAAAATAATAATACAATATAAATACAAGAAGTTATGTTTGAAGATAGTTAATCTATCTTGGAAATGCAATCTCTTGGTTAAGTGAATATCTCAACCTCACACCAATCTAGGAGGCTAACTAGTTGGAGAGAATCTCTCAACCAACTAAACCTCAACAAACTCCTAAACACTGGGAACAAACTCCTTCACATAGAAAGAATCACACCTAATAAAAGTAGGAATTATATTTTCTAAGTCCCTCCCTTAATGACTACTTGTCTCGATGTCAATCAACAAATTCTAGTTGTGGTCTTGATGTTTAAAAACATGATCAAAGTTGGAAACAATGTTAATATTGAGAGGAGCGGTGCATAAGTATTAAGGCTAATTTAAAATTTTATGCAAGTTTTCCTTTACTCATTCAAATTTCTCATCCACTAAATGAAAGCAACCATTAACAAATCATAACAACAGCCATATTAACCAATACAAGAATGCACATCATGAGCAACAATCACATGAGACACAGAGGTTTATAGGAAAAAATCACCAAGTTTGTTTTTGTTATTGATGTAAAAATAAGAGCACTTACTCTATTACTTCAATCTATTTTTCAACCACCACTCACAGGAAGCACCAACTCCCTTTGATTGTTTGCTAGCACGAACTCCCTCCTTTTGTAGACACCTGATCAGCCTATCAGAAGAACCATATGAAGCACCAACTTGCAGCTCCTTGTATTTATGCAAGCACCAAATTGCAGGAGGCACCAACCCCCAAGCTTTCTCAAACACCCACTAGAGATGGAAGCACCAACTTCCTGTATGTAGGCTCCAACCCGCACTCAATAAGGAATTAATGTCCTCTGTAAATGGAAACTACTCTGCCTGGTATCATCTTTGCTCTCCTGAGCATCCTTTTGGCCCACGCAACACTTTGTCCTCTGCACACTCTATAACAGCGTGATGTTCTGCTCAATAGTCTACACTAATACGTAGAACTCTATGCACTTTGCCCACTCTGCAGCAACATACTCGCATGAGCTCTCTACTCTCGGTCTTCTCTTTCTTATCATGCACATGTGGCCTCTTTTTAGCAATGCACTCACAATCAGATCTCTCCACATAGCTCACACTGCATAGCATATACTCTACTCTCGATCCTCTTCTATTCCACAGGCTTTCTTTTAGCCTCTAACAGCATAGGATCTCTTTAGATATCTTTACTCTGCATAGGCACTCTCAACCTCTTCTCATCAGTTCAGACGCACCCAGAGAGCTCTCCATATAGCTCACTAGCAACAATGTTGCTATCCCCCACATTTCTCAACTGCAATCCTGGGTTTTGTTTCACTGAAACACAATGATAGATGTTATCTATGTCAGTCATCACTCTGCCATTCACACTACTCAAGTGTAATCTTACATGGCTTCTCCATCCTTCTGTTGTGTCTAATACATATGCATTATAGCTTCATTAATCACTGATAATGGGCTTTGTTCTCTCACACATTTTTTCTACATTAAACATGAGAATGGGCATCGTTCACTCACCAACTATGGTTATAGTATAATTAATTCGGAGAATGGGTATATGTGTCATTCTCCATGCTAAGAATTAAATCTTAGTCAACCTGCACACTCTAACAAGGCTCTTTTTCTTTTTGTGAATAAATATTTTATCCTAGATGCTCTGATCTTCATTCAATTTCTCGTAGCATAGAAGCAAGATTAGGGATGTCTTGTCTTAGCTCATGACAGACTCCATTTAAATCATCATGCATAATTGTATTCCTTGGTGTCTTGACCCAACGATCTCTGTCTCTATCTCCTGCCTATGACAGTCACCATTGAATTCATCGACCAACTCTTTTGTGTGCATTTACTCTTAATTGCCGACTCATTCATCTGCCATACACCTATGTGCTACAATTTTAGAGCCCAATTATTTTGTAACTTTATTAAGGAGATGTTACGAAATTGTGGTATTCTGATTGTCCTTTAGCCCCTTTGCTTCGCCCCTTATTTTTTTACACCATATGACCAGGTATTGTGACTGACGGCATAGTACTTAGGTGCTAATCCCTTCAGGATCCTTCCAAGGGCCTATCTCTTTATGTTCTTGCTCTTTTCCCTTGTTTTTTGCACTCCACGACAAAACACGAATCAACATTAGAGCTCCCTGGTATCGATACTTTCTCCAAATTCAATTACAATGGAGTTACGAAATCTTGACCTTCGATATGCTCATGTGGCGTCTCCATAAAACTTAGGTTCTCATCCCTTCACTATGCCCTTGGTTCTTTGGGCTTCATGACCAAGTGCCAATCAACATCAGATCTCCCTGTATCAGAACTTTTTCAAAAAGTAATTACAGCAGAGTTACAAAATCCGCGACATTTGATATGCTTCCAGGATGACATCATGCTCTTGTCATCAACCCCATGTGGTGTCTCCTTAGTGGTGACATGTGTCACCAGGATTTTCCCCATTAGGCCACCCAATAATGTTGAATCTGACTTCCATGTCTCCTTCATACAACCATGTCATGTTGATGTCATCTGACACCATCAGCTCCAGAGGAACAATCAATGGATTTCGTGTGTCCTACCCGACAAGATAAAAAGGTACAAAACAAAAATGAAGACTATGGAATATCTTGATACTGAACCTCAAAAACCACACCATAGAAACATGAAAAACACAATTGTTACCATGTATGGAGGGGAAACATGGAAAGAGGTACATGATCTGGAAAATACAAGGGTTAAAATACAAAGAAGGGAATCCGACTAACGCTTCACTTCTTTGAAAATCAGTCCTAAGGATGAGTCTTGTTCTATACTCGAAATGTAGACAATACAAAAATGAAGACTGTGGAATATCTGAATATTGAACCTCAAAAACCACACCACAAAAATTTGCAAAACACAATTGTTACCCTGTATGGAGGGGAAACATGGAAAGAGGTACGTGATCTCAAATAGACAAGGGTTAAAATACAAAGAAGGGAATCCGACTAATGCTTCAATTCTTTGAAAACCTATCTTGAGGATGTGTCTTGTTCTAGACTCGAAACGTAGACAATACAAAAATGAAGACTATGGAATATCCAAATACTGAACCTCAAAAACCACACCACAGAAATCTGCAAAAGACAATTGTTACCCTGTACGGAGGAGAAACATGGAAAGAACTACGTGATCTCGAAAGGGCAAGGGTTAAAATACAAAGAAAGGAATTCAACTAACGCTTCACTTCTTTGGAAATTAGTCTTGAGGATGAGTCTTGTTCTAGACCCAAAACGTAGACAATACAAAAATGAAGACTGTGGAATATTCGAATACTAAACCTCAAATATAAAATGGGTCACTCTATCCTTGATTTTTCAAACGATTTCCTTTGTAAACCCTCCTTCCAGCAACCCTCGGCAATTTTTAAAAGAATGCATTAATAAGAACTTCTGAAATTTCAAAGTTCTAAGGGGTTTCGATGTTCCATCCTTTCGAGGTCTTGAGACTCTGACTTCCAAAATTTTGAAGCTCCGAAGGGTTTTGGTATTCCAACCTTCTGAGGTACCAAAGTTCTAAGGGGTCCAAAATTCGTCCTACTTCCCTACTTCCATGCTATCTTGGGTTTCTTTTAAATAAACCTCTAAGGCCTAATATTCTTACCTTCTGACATCCCAAGCCTCTAACCCTCCAAAGTTCCAAAGTTCTGAAGTCTAGCCTACTTCCTAGTTTCAAACTTCAAACTCTGAGATTCAGCCTGCTTCCTTGGTTCCAAAATTCAAAATTCAGCCTACTCCTAGTTCTAAAATTCAGCCTGCTCCTAAGGACTTCAAGGCCCTCACTTCGGCTATTAATAACATTTGATCCTGAGATCCATTTTTGGACTTCCACATATCATTGGAAATATTTTCCAAGGAATTTTTCAGTGAACAAAGTCTGATGCAATCCTTGAGCCCATTTGATACCTGAAATATTGTTTGGAAACTCTCTACCATTCTTTACACCTTGACTCTTCTTCTTGTGCCTAGAATCCTAGACTTCCCAATTAGAACAGACATTTTTTTATGGATTTTCCAACAGGCCTACTACTATGGTGATTCTCTACCATAGATTGTAGCAACCATAGGACTTCCCTTGAGCTCGACACATCAAGCATATCAATTCTAGCATCTGCTTCCATCACAACTAGCCTAGTGGAAATCAATGTTACCCTGCCTAACGTCATGTTAGCACATACATCCATGCTAGTCTAGTTGACATCAATGCCAGTAGACTTGCTTACTATTAATAAATGCCATCTTCCCAACTTGATCTCCCAACATGACTGTTGACATCAATACCAACACACTTATTGTCAATAGCCAAACAAACAATGCCAACTTTCCAACAATCTTCCCCTTTGGCATTGATGACAACACCTCTTCACTTCTCCACATTGATCGCCAATCCTCATGTTGCTTCCACATATATCCTTGCATAAGCCACCAATGAATTTCTTTCCTCTACTCTGGACATCATAACTTTTCCAATATTTCTATCCCCCTTTGACATTAATGGCAAAGGGCTACAAGTTTCTTCTTCTTACCAATGCAATCATTGATTGTCAATGGCCAATGGTCTAGTTGTTGATGTGCATTCTACTCTGCAGACTTCTCTTCAAGGACTTATCATTATTGTTTCTCTATCAACTGGACATATGTGATATGCTCCCCCTGAAAATATATTGCCTCTTATTTGAATGCCTCCAGCGTTTTACACCTTATGATTGTTGCCCAAATATTGTTTATTCCAATGCATCTTTTGTGTCAAAAATTTTCATGGTATTGTTGTTGAGTGCAGATACCACCCATAAGTGATGCATTGATATTTCTCTTTATTGTTGCTATCGGGACTATGCTTACTCATCTTGAGAATCTTAAAAACTTCTCCCTTGAGATAATACTTCTTCAATAGGGATTGTTGCTTAAATAATACCAATTGCACCTAGAAATTGATACAAGTTGCATGTTATACCAGGTAACCACTTATATCTCTTTCTCAAAAAGAAATGTCCACTTACACAAAAATGCTACTCCATATGACCCAGACCATCAATTTACATAGCGATATCGATTGAAAACTAAGGGACATTGAAAGCTTATACCCATTGTGCTTTATGAACACAAGACTACTAGGCAAAATTAGATTCACAAACCTAAATGATATAAGGGAATTTCACCCAAGATGCAAACCTTTCATTCCCTGTGTAATCTTTGTTCCTAAGGAAGATATTGGTTTCCTTCTACTGTTATAAAAGCATACCCCCATGATCTAGTGCTCTCTAATCTCCTGCATCTGTGTGAGGACAGATCCTATGTACCTTACTTGACTATGGACCTTTTTCATTCCACACTTCTGTTGTAGCTTATCTTCTTCTTCTCACAACATAATATGTTGGTGTGTACTCACCCTAAAAACTGGTTGGTTTCACTCCTCCTCTCTCTTTCAATGTTGATACATTTGAAATAAACAAATACATTATTTTAATCAGCATGGGGACTTGACCATACCTTCAACAATTAAATGCACCTTTCTGACTATTCTTTCTAGCTTCCTACATCTAACTTATTCGACCTCCCTTGAGGCCATTATGTTCTTTAACTAAAGAGAAAAAGAGGATCTACTCCCCTTGAGCAGATTGTCTTATTTCTTCTTCCAATCCTTATTTCGGCTAGTGCAAACAAAAGCATTACCCCCAAGCTACTTCTTTGCCCATGTTTGGGCTTTCTTTTGGCTAAACATGGCTAGAGGAAAGTTCTCCTTCAAGTCATGTTTCTTAACCCAAGTCTTCTTGTTTCCTTTCCGCCTTACAGAGGGGTCTACTACAAGACTAAGAGGATCATTCTTCCTATTTTTCTTCTGGTTTATTCCTCCTATTTTCATCTTTCTCTTTTGACACTGAGCACTGAAGACAAACTTGTATTCCTCTGCTCCACTATTTCTTCTCATCTTCAATCAACAGATTGCTTCATTTTTCTGCATCATATGAGAAGTGAACTTTATTATATTATATCTGTGGTGTGCTACCTCATGCCCAAAGTTTCCATAGTTGTAGCATTCGTTATGGCTGAAAAAAAGGGTAGAGAAATTACAATATCTACCAACATTCTTGTGACAGCCTCTACTACTCCAATCATGCCTTCTCCTAACTACTTTGCACATTATTGGGTTGTTTTTACCCAAAATTTCTTGTTTTCTTGCATTCCATCTACAGTCTATGGATTTATGTCCAAAATTATTGCAAGAAAAACAATATCCATAAAATGGATTTTGATGACAAAATTTACCTTTTCTATGAGGCCTTTGTCCTTGAGGGGGAAAGGACCTTGTAGATTCTTCTTGTGTCATCCATGAGAATTTGTATTACTTCCTTGCACTCTTTGTTTCAATCGCTTAGCTCCCTTCTGCTACTCTCCTCGTTGTTGTTTCTTACCATTTTGTTGTTGCCTTTTCTTCTCTTGTTGTTATTGCTTTCCTTTCTGTTGTTGAAGTTCAAAAACTTTTTTTCCTTTGTTGTTGTTGGAATTTCCAACTTCCCTTACATGAGTGGTTGACCTTCTAGCATTTTCCTTCTTGGATCTTGGTTCTTCTTCAAAACACAATCCAGCCTTGATGAGCAGGGATCTTTGCTTAACAAGCATCTCATCCAAGGCCTTTCTGCTTTCCTCAAGCTTATGATTATTATCAAGACAGCTTTTTATTTGTCCTTTCTATGTCTTGTCTCAATGAGGCTACTTCACTTTGTTGTCTCTCATAGTAAGCTTCTCTATCATTTAGTTGATTGGTCAACATGCCACTCAGCCTGCTAACCTCTTCTCGTTGAGCATTAAGATTGATTATTGTTTTTCTTAACTTTTCATTCTCAAGCTCATAAAGTTTCAATTGCTTCTCTTGCTTGAGATTTTCCTTTGATAGGTCCTTGACATCCTTTAGAGTTGAGATCAAATTTTTACTCAAATAGATGCTTTCATCTAGATATTTTTCTTCACTATTAGAGGTGTTGGATGAGCCACCACAAGGATCTAAATCAATCTCTATGTCCATGGAATCTTCCACAGATCTAAGGAGTATCCCTTCTTTATCACTACCAAGGGTACTCTTATTTTCCCTTATATATGAGCAGACTCGGGATCTATCTTCTTTCTCTAATATACCCTCATTGGCTATTCCTATAAGTATAGGCCTCTCTTCACAACTGCTAGATGTATGACTATCTTTATCTTTAGAAAAGGAATATGTACATCTAATTTTTAAGTGACCAATCTCTTCACAATTATCACAAAGAAATAGCTTACCTCCTCAGCCACATGGCGTCTCATCCAGGTCTTCTTCTTCACCATCCTTGGAGTGAAGATTAGTCATTCTCTCACAGGAAGAAATATCTTAAATATTTTGAGCATTTTTCCATTTATATTCCTTCTCCTTTTTATTCTTTTTCTTCTTATCACCAATAGCTACATGTTTTGGTTCACTATTTGAGTTGAAAGGTTCTTCAGCCTTCTCTTGAGCCACATTGCAATCTTTTCCATACAGACATTGCAATTTTTCTATCATTTCCTTTGCTATATCATAGTGCCTTACTTCCTTAGCATCTAGTTTAGATAGCCCTTTCATAGACATCAAAATGTTTTCATTGATTACCATCAAATAGACCTCCATTATAATCTTCCAGAGATCATAGGTTGATCCATTTAGAAATGGAACTCATTCTATTGTTAGCCAAACTTGATTAGCCATTTTTTCCCTTTGATTTGCCTTTTATAAATTAATCTATTCATAAAGGAACTAAGGCTTTGATACCAATTTTGGAAACAATGTTAATACTAAGGGGTCATGAATCAGTATTAAGGCTAATTTAAAATTTTATGCAAGTTTTCCTTTACCTGTTCAAGCTTGGCATCCACTAAATGAGAGAAACCATTAACAAATCATAATAGTGGTCATATAAACCAATCCAAATATACACATCATGAGTATTAATCACATGAGACATGAAGGCTTAACGTGGAAACCCTTCCTAGAAAAAACCACCAAGCTTGTTTTTTTATTGATGTAAAAATAAGAGCAGCTACTCAATTACATCAATCTATTTGTGAGCCACCACTTACAAGAAGCACCAAATCCCTTTGATTTCTTGCTAGCAGCCACTAGCAGGAAGCACCAACTCCCCCCTTTTGCAAACACCTAATCAACTTAATAGAAGCACCAACTTCATGGATATTTTCAAGCATAAACTTGCATCTCCTTGGATTTATGCAAGCACCAACTTGCATGAGGCACCAACCCCTAATCCTTCTCAGACACCCACTAAAGATGGAAGCACCAAATTCCTATATGTAGGCTCCAACCCACACTAAATAAGGAACTAATGTTCTCTGTAGATGGTAGCTACTCTGCCTGATATCCATTATATTCTCCTCAGCATCCTTTTGGCCCACACAACACTTTGTCCTATGCACACTCTATAGCAGCTCGATGTCCTACTCGATAGTCTACACTAATACACAACACTCTTTGCACTCTTCCCATTCTGCAACTACATACTCACTTGGGCTCTCTACTCTCAGCCTTCTCTTTCTGCTCAAGCACACATGGCCTCTTCTTAGCAACACACTCACAATTAGAGCTCTCCACTCATCTCACACTCCATAGCATATACTCTACTCTAGACCCTCTTCTATTCCATGGGATTTCTCTTGGCTTATCACAACACAAGCTCTCTCGACCTCACAATAGCATAAGCTCTCTCAGGGTATCTTTCCTTTGCATAGGCACTCTCATCCTCCTCTCAGTAGCACACACACACCCACAGAGCTCTCCATACATATCATTAGAAATAATGTTGCTTCCCCCCACATTTCTCAACTTCAATGTTGGGTTTTGTTTCACTTAAACATAGTGATCAATGTTGTCTATGTCAATCATCATTCTACCATTCACACTACCCTAGTGTACTCCTTCATGGCTTCTCCATTATGCTATTGCATCTAATACATAATAACTATAGATTTATTAATCACTGAGAGTGGGCTATGTTCTGTCACCCATTGTTGTTATTTTAAACATGAGGATGGGCATCATTCACTCACCAATTTTGTTTGTAGTACAATTAATTTGGATAATGGGCCTCTGTGTGGTTCTCCATGCTGAGAATTAAATCTCAGTCAACCTGCACACTCTGATAAGGCTCTTGTTCTTATTGTGAATAAATATTTTATCCCAGAGGCTCTTATCTTCATTCAATTTCTCGTAGTACAGAAACAAGATTAGAGATGGCTTGTTTCAACTCATTACAAACTCCATTTAAATCATCCTGCACAATCGTGGTCCTTGTTTCCTTGACCCAACAATATCTATCTCTGCCACCTACCTAAGATAGTCGCCATTGACTCCATTGACCAACTCTTATACGTGCATTTACTCTTAGTTGTCAACTCATTCATCTGCCATATGCCTTTGTGCTACAATTTTAGATCCCAATCAATTTGTTATTTTATTAAGGAGATTTTATGAAATCACAAGATTCTGATTGGCCTTAAGCCCCTTTTTCTTTGCCCCTTATTTGTTTAAAAAATATGATCGTATGTTGTGACCAGAAGCATAGTACTTAGGTGATATGCCCTTTGGTATCTCATTGGGGACCTGTCTCCTTATGTTATTTTTCTTTTCCCTTGGTTCTTTGGGCTCCACAACTAAACACCAATCAACATCAGAGCTTTGTGGTATCGAGACTTTCTAAAAATCAATTACAACAAAATTATGAAATATTGACCTCTGATACATTCATGTGGCATCTCCATTCACTTAGGTGCTCAACACTTCACTATGCCCTTGGTTCTTTGGGCTCCATGATTAGGTGCCAATCAACATTGAAGCTCCATGTATCATAGCTTTCTCAAAAGGAAATTACAATAGAGTTATGAAATCCCCGACCTCTAATATGCTTCCAGGATGACATCATGCTCTCTTCATCAACCCCACATGGTGTCTCCTTAATGGTGACACGTGTCACTACAATTTCCCCATTAGCCCACCCAACAATGTTGAATCTAACTACCATGTTTCCTTCGTACATCCACATCATGTTGATGTCATATGCTACAGCTATCTCCTAAGGTCTAATCAACGGTTTTCGTGGGTCTTGTCTAAGGAGAGAAAAAGGGTCCCTTGGTCCTTGCTTTTGCAAATGATTTCCTTTGTAAAACTTTATCCGCTCAACCCTTGACACTTTTTAAAAGAATGCATTAGTAAGAACTTACGAAATTCTGAAATTTTTTAGTTCTGATGGGTTCTAATGTTCTTCCCTTCCAAGGTCCAGAGACTTTGACTTCTGAAATTCCAAAGTTTTGAAGTTTTGAGGGTTCTAATATTCCAACCTTTCGAGGTCCCAAAATTCTAAGGGACCTGAAATTTGGTCTACTTCCCTGGTTCCATGCTATCTTGTGTTTCTTTTAAATAAACCTCTAGGGCTTGATATTTTGACCTTCTGACATCCCAAGCCTCCAACCCTTCGAAGTTTCGAAGTTCCGAAGTCTAGCCTACTTCCTGGTCTTTAAATGTGGCCTCTGAGATTCAACCTGCTTCCTTGGTTATGAAATTAGGCCCACTTCCCTGGTTTTGAAATTAGGCCTGCTCTTGGTTCTAAAATTCGACCTGCTCCTAAGGACTTCAAGACCCTCACTTCGACTATCAATAACTTTTGATCCTGAGATCCATTTATGGAATTCCGCATATCGTTGGAAATATTTTTCAAATAAATTTTTAGTGGAAAAGGTCTAATGCAATCCTTGAGCACATTTTCTACCTAAAACATGGCTACCAACTCTCTGCCATTCTTTACACCTTGAATCTTCTTCTTGTGTCTAGAATCCTGGACTCCCATGTCAGCAAAGTCATATTTTTGTTGATTTTCCAATAGGCCTGCTACTATGGTGATTATCTACCTAATATTGCAGCAACCATAGGACTCTCCTCGAGCTTGACACATCAAGCATATCAATGCTAACATCTGCTTCCATCACAACTATCCTAGTGGACACAAATGTTATCCTACCTAACATCATGCTAGCAGATACATACATGCTAGTCTAGTTGAAATTAATGCCAACACACCTGCTTATTGTCAGGTAATGCTAACTGCCCAACTTGATCTCCCAGCATGACTGTTGACATCAATTCCAACACACTTATTGCCACTAACCAAATAGGCAATGCCAATTGTCCAACAATAAAAAATAATATGTTGACATCCATATAAAGGACCAACCATCCACCAGAATGCATGGGTACCCAACTGTTGCAACTAGCAATTTATTAAGATTTCCTTCATGTACATGGTTCATTCAACCATTATATATGTATACTTGTACATATACGTGTACTTGCAAGTCCTCCTTCATCATTATCAACCTGGGTTTTCTGGAATTACTTGTAACCATGCACTTGGTTTATCAGCTTACCCTAAACCATGCTCAATGTTTTGTCAGTTGACTCTCAACCATGCTCAAGTATTTGTTGGTTGACCCTCATCCATGCTACAAGAATCCTTGTCCACTTCCTTCTCACACTTGTGGTTTTTGGCTTACTACAAACCTCCACTGCAAAGAGGTTTATGTCTCACCACAAACCTGCACTACAAATTGGTTTTTGGCTCACCACAAACCTACACTTAGCAAAGTGATTTTAACATTACCATGAACTTTACAGGGGTACACTTACATCATCACCAATCCAAGTACATATTACAAACTTTTTATGGACCACTACAAATCATCATATACTTTCTTACAAGTACAATTTGGGTCTCACAATACAATATGATTATGATTCTACCATTATTCAACACACCACACAATGTTTTCCACCATCATTGTTGTGATATTCATTGCTTCCACATGATTCCTTTACATATTCTTCATGTCTCCATAATATATAGTAGTCAATAGTTCATAAAACTTGTCTATTACTGGAATAGTTAATTCCAACATAGACTCAAATTTGTGACAATAGTTAGCCAAACTAATTTTACTTCAATAACAACCAAACACAACAATGCACTACAACTTATAACTTGCAACACCCAGAAAACCATTGGTGTCAATGGATACAAAACCAAAGAATTCAGTTCATTCATATATTGTGGTTATCTTTGGATAGCAAAAAAAATGGCATCAATGGCTGCAAAACCAAAGAATTCAATCCATTCATATCTTGTGGTTGTCTTTGGATGGATCATTAAATTTGAATCATAGGTTACATTATTCGATTCTCCCAAGGTGATGCAACCATAACCTCACTGAAATATTTTTTTTGAAAACCAATAAAATCAACACAAAAATACAAAACACATGCTACTCATGGTTTATGAGGCAAAAGATACCATATCTTCAATCTTCTATCTCCACCATTATCATCTTCTAAATTTTTCTCTAGCTTCCTTGATTATTATGCAAGAATAAGCTATTTTTGACTTCCCAACCCCTATTTCTTCTTGAATTCTCCACCTCCTTATTATCACTCATAGTATATGATCTATTGTAGGAAACATCCTGGTCAACCCTTATAGCCTTTGTTAAATGTTTCATCGATCCAATGACCTCGTGTTTATCTCCATAAAGAATAGTAGCCTTGTTCGTGTACTACCACATGAATTCAAAACATGATTCTAAAATTGGTTTGGAGTCAAAGGTTCTTCTGTCGACGCTAATAAATATTCCACTATGCTTATCCTGTTGAATTCAGGCCATGGCCATGAGCTTTCCCCCATAATAGACTGTCACGCTTTTATCATGTCATCATATTTCATTACTGCCTCACACAAAAAATTCCTAGGCACCCGAATGTATATAAATAATTCCATGGAAAAACACTAACAAGCTTAAAAAATCCAAAAAAGATGCTTTACTATTCTTAAGGCTATAACTCACAACTAGTGCTTCACACACTCACCAAAAAAATTTCATTTCTTTATGTAATTCATGCACAAACACATCAATAGTACAGTATCAACAAACACATATACTCTTTATTTCGCCCAGCTCTCCATTGAGGGAGGCCAGGCCCAGGCCCATACGGGCTCTGATACCAAATTAAATTTCCAGAAGGCACTCAAAATTCTATTCACATAAAAATAATAGTACAATATAAATACAAGAAGCTATGTCTCGAGATAGCTAATCTATATTGGACATACATTATCTTGGTCGAGTGAATATCTCAACCAAACACCAATCTAGGAGACTAACTAGTTGGAGAGAATCTCTCAACCAACTAGACCTCAATAAACTCCTAATAACTAGGAACAAACTCCTTCACATAGAAATAATCACATGTAAGACAAGTAGGAATTATATTTTCTAAGTATAAATGTCATAAATGCAACAAATATTTTGAACACATTAAATCCTCAAAACATCAACATTATCAATGTGAAGATATATTTAAAAAAACCAAAAAGAAAATTACAATAACGCTTCATCAAATTCTAACGAACTAAATCTAACTCAAAATATTTAAAAATGGACCACTAAAAGATTATAAAATTATAACTTTTGATCACTAAACATTGTTGTTACTATGCTATGATCATTATCTAAAAATTTCATGTTGTTGCTTGTGATTGGAGCCAACATAGATCCATCTTAACTCTAGATCTATCATGTATCAAGAGAGATCAAATCCCTCGAGGTGAAAAACTCTCCTCAAGTTTTGCACTCTAAATAGAGGTTTGCATGATGAAGGATTTGATACCTCTTGATACATGATAAATCTAGAGTTAAGATGGATTTATGCATGTATGGTAAAGATAATTTACAATGTATGAGATGGAAATTATTAATATTAAAAATTTTGATAGCTAATCAACAAACTATATTTGAATTTTATTTTCTATAATGTAAAATATGATGTACCAATGCTAACATGAAGTTAAAAATATCAAAAACTAAGTTTTGATAAATCATCGACAAATTCTAATTAATCAAATCTAATCTAAAATATACAAAAATTAATCAAAATAAATGTCATTCATACAACAAGGTCATAATCAAAGACATCAAAAGCCAAAAAATATGGACTTGACCAATGCCGAGATGAATTTAAAAACATTAAAAACCAAGTTTCAACAAAGTATCACCGAACTCTAACAAACCAAATCCAATTCTAAACATGTAAAAATGGATCAAAATAAATGTCATAAATTGATTTGAATTATATCATTATATTATTTGTCATCTATCATGATTCTTTTAGAGTGGAAAAATTGGATGAATAATCTTTTGGATTCATTTTAATGAGAAATTCCATTTTCGAAGGCTATGGTTCAAAGCCTTCCATTACCATTTTAATGCATCAAACAACATTTTTTGGTGTAAAAAATCTCTCAACTTTAACTCAAACTTTCTGACGTTGATCCACACTAAGAAAAATTTCCAATGGTGTAAGGATCATGTTAACCATAATTTTCATGTAAAAGTTATTCCTTCCACAAGTTGACCTACCATGTTGACCACCATGGTAGGAGAGGATGCCACATCAACCCCATCACTCAAGCATATGGGGCTTGCCACATGTGGACTTTCAAGAAGATTCTAAAAAATCCAAAACTTTATCTCTAATTGAGGGTTGTGAAAATAAAAAACCTATCCCTAGATAGCTATCAGGTAATATTAAATATTGGGCCACTAAGAGGAGATCTACACTTATAAATTTTTCCATTGGTGTAAGGATCATGTTAACCAAAGTCTATATGCAAAAGTTATTCCTTCCACAAGTTGACATATCATATTGACCACCATGGTACAAGAGGATGCCACCTCAACCCCATCACTCATGCATATGGGGATAGCCACATGTGGACTTTTAAAAAGATTCTAGAAGATCCACAAATTTAACTCTAACTGAGGGTTGTGAAAATAAAAAAATTATCCCTATATAGTTATCAAGTAATATTAAATATTGGGCCACTAGGAGGAGAAGGGGTTCCATTTTATGTGATTATATTTTTTCCATAGTTAAGCAGAGCAATTAGGAGTGAGAATTTAGATTGTGGAACAAAGACGTTTGTTCCATAGTTAAGCAGATAAATTAGGAGTGGGAAGTTAGATTTCATAACAAAGACGGATAATAGTTTGGAGCAACTATATAGGCCATATGTCTTAGATAACTCCACAAAAAATTACTTCCTTTTTTGTATCTGAATATTTCCATACTAGAGAAAAGAGAGCATAGTTACCTAACCTTCTAGTTGGGTTTTCTCCCCTGTGAGTTTCCTAGGGTAAATATTTTGTTTATTTGTGGATGGTGTACATGTATTTTTTCCTCTATTTTTTGCATTTCAATTATGATCCAGATTGGATCATTGTATTTTTTTCATCCATCTCAATGCTTTCACATTATAAAAGGTAGAGGGATCAGCTCATGCAAGCAATTTTACTGATGGGACCAAGTTTGGAAATTTGCGGTCTGAAATTTTTTTATAGTAATTTAAGGCATAAACCAATGTTTTTGGGGGTTAAAAGTTTGCCACTTAAGCGTGCACCTTTTTGTGTTATTCTATATACATATACCTTTATAGTGATGCAAGAATCACCTTATTCAGAATATGTATGCAAATGTTATGTGACTTAGAAGTTGACCTTCCTATGTTGACCACCAAAATTCAAGGGGATGCCATGTTGGCCCCCATTATTCATTGAAAAGGGGATAGCCACATGATCACAATGAAGAATACTTTAGAAGAGTGAATATTGTAACTTTGGTTAAGAGTTGAAGGAGTCAAATTTAACCTCTAGTAGACTATCAAGCTATGTTATAACGAGGCCACTAGGAGAATAAGGGGTTCCATTCTATTCGTGTGCATTTGGTCCATATATGAGTAGAGTAGTTGAGAGTGGATAGGGATGGAGAAAACATAGAGGATTTGTGCATTGTAGTATTCCATGAGCCATAGACCTCACTTCTTTGTACTTCCATCCATCTTCCATTCAAAAAAAGAGAGTAAAGTGGCATCACCTTAATCCAACTGGGTTTTCTCCTGAAATGGTTTCCCAGTATATAATATCTTGTGTCAATTTTTTTTGTGAGTTTTATTTCACTTTTATTTTTTTTTACATAATTATAATTATAAATTATAAATTGATAATTATAATTACAATTATAAATTTATAATAACAATTTATTTTATAATTATAATTATAATTTGCATGCATACATAATAAACGCGTCTAGAAGTTTAAGAATAAATAAAAAATAATAGTGTAGATTTCATAATGTAAGCATAATTTTATCAAACTTATTGTGATTTACTACTAAGTGGAATATCCAACGCGAATTACGAATCATATCCATATTAGAGCAAGTTTCTTTGGGTAAATTTTAGGAAGTTGAAGGGGATCTAAATTGGCTAAGCTAAAAGTCATAAAACCGTAATCATGGTTGACGACTCTGTGAATAACCTTCATGATCCTGCAAAGGAGAGGTTTACATGGTTTGAATCATAAGTTGAAGATATAAACTATAATGTAAGCCTCTCATGGTGGCCTTAACCAATAAAATTGGGCTATTTGGAGAAGATGGGGGTTCTAATACAAAGATCTGATTGGAGAGGAGACAAGGAGATCAAGAACAAAAAAAGGAGTCAATGAAATAGCTTAGAAAATATCAACCCAGTTCCAATGGCCATGAGGTTCTTCTTCTTTACATCTTTCATTTTATTCTTCAGGTTAAGTTCTGGATGCAAATTCCAACACTTCTCCTTTGTATGATTATCAATGTATAGTTGTTGCATTGGTTGTTTGGATATTTTTAATGGTGTGTAGTGGCTATCACATTTTTATATTTTAATGTTTTATCCCTTTCAACTTCTTCTTCCCCTCCTTAGAAGTATCTTGGTCCTCCTTATACTTCGATCCACTTGATTTC
>Ga0181464_1000242_pt1 | contig 20697 bp, 20 predicted proteins | sample InSIn2gowninarea_FD_119074 | JGI IMG/M metagenome (GOLD analysis project Ga0181464, IMG submission 119074) | Clean room microbial communities from NASA Spacecraft Assembly Facility at Jet Propulsion Laboratory, Pasadena, California, USA -... ...
ATTAAAAAAGACAAAAATATATGTACAAGGAGGACCGGGCCTCAGTGGGGGCTGAAGCCATCCCTCAACTAGATAATCTGATACAAGAAATCCCTTTTGACAACTAGCTCGGGATTGAGAAACTTAAGACATATTTTTCACATCCCTTACAGACAAAAATGTGAACCAGAGCTGTGATTATCACTGCAGTACTGTCGACGACAATGGCTTTACTGATGTTCATTTTGCCTTGATAGCCATACACAAAAATTGACAAAAAACAAAAAGCTTTCTGAGCCATAACCTGATACAATTCATGAGATTTTAGTGGCTCGTATCATTACCAAACCAGGAGTTGAAACAAAACAGAAATACCATTATCCGGAGAAGCATAGCAAAAAGATGAAGAAGAAACCAGGAGAGAGACTGCCAACAGTGGGCGTTGTACCCAATTCATCAAACACGTGTCTGAGAGTTCAGAGCCTCCCTTCCACCTGGCTAGGAGAGCCCTCCCCTGTGATGACTGCGATGTTTTCTTCTCCCACATCGCCGCCGCCTGGAGTAGTTTCCAAATTCAGAAAGCCACCGGGTGGATGCTTTGGCTCGACAACAGGTAAATTGTGTTGTGTAGAGTCCACTGGAGGCTAAGGAGCTTCAGGCATATTCCCTTCTTCCTGCATATTATCACCCTTGAACATGACATCAGCCACATCTCCCTGAAGAATGTTGTGTCCCAGAGACTGAGATGCAGTGGTGTGAGCGGAGCTGCTAGGCTTATCCTCCTCCTCGACTAAGTTCACTGTAATACTGGCGGACATAATGGGTTTATTAAGCCCACTATGGAATTTGAAACGGGTGGCTTAGAAGTAATTGTGCGGGAAGGGCCTGCCATGTTCAGAAGGTGGAGAGGACGGGGATGCTGAGGCTAGCGGAACAATATTCTGGGGGGCAGACTGAGAGGCTCGTCCACGATTGCCAGAGGTGCGTCCTCGACGAGGTACACCTCGACTTCACACCATATTCAAACTAACAGAGAGACCTGGGAAGGAAATTAGGCAGGACCAGATAGGATAGGGCCGGGAGCAGGCTAACCAGGCTGAAACCATATACCAGATGAGCTTGCTAGAACGAAGCAGGGGTGGGGAAAAATAGCAGACGGATATGGAAGGAGCTTAGAAAAGCGATAGCATAAACCAGAGGCAGAGCCATGGTTAAATCAACCTGCTCGAGCTCTCGAGCTGGGTGCGCATTCAATGTTGAGTGCCTGACCATTATTCTGTACCCTTTGACATTCATTGCAAATGTTGTGGGTTAATGGGATCAGCGCCAGAGTGCCAGGTGCCGGGACAGCTGCCAGTGGGGAGTAATTCCCTCTTGAATGATCCGTGATGTCACCTGCATCCGGGTTGTACTTAATGAGATTTAAGGTTGTAATGATTATTATATTATATAAATTATATAATTAAAAAAATTATTTTTTGTTTATATATATATATTTATGAAAACGTCTAATTGTTCCAAATTACCACATCTAAATTTTCAACATTCTTAAGTTTCAGAAACTCACATAAACTCATACAACATAAGTTTATATATAACTATTTCCATACTCAATTTCTCAACATTCCAAAGTTTCATTCCAAGTTTAACTCATACAGCAAAAGTTCATATATAACTATATCATGCTTCCACTTTATGCGTTTGTGTGAGTCAGGTAAATATTTCATTCTTCCTTTAAAATAAAATTAGTTTGGGCATATTTTGCCTTCAAATTTAGTTTTGGGGATTTCGAAAGAGAAATTATATTTGTCGAAACATGTTGAATTATCCTCAGACAAAATATGATTATTTTTAATGTCACGACCCACTAGATTCCCAATGCTTAAATTCTACATAAAATATATGGAATTAAGAAAGAGATAGTGCAAGTTCATTGATACTTGTATTTTTGTTTTCTTTAACATGCTTTTGAACTTGTTGTTCTATTTTATCCATGAGGATCTACTTAGTGCCCTTCATAATCCTGAGTAACTAGACTACACATTCTAAATTAAATGTGACACACACATAATGCTTCAAGTTACACATAATTGACGATTGTGGACTTAAATTATTCTGAGCCTTTTGTATATATATTCCTATAGGCTACAAGTAAGAATAACAAAGAATGGGAGTCTTTTTAAAAGAGAATTAAAGGAACATTAAATTTTATAATTCAAAGTAGGTTACAAACCATAACTTTCCAAGGAACCTTAAATTCTATAATTCAAATTAGGTTACAAACCAGAACTTTCCTTTGTTTCATAAAGACATGGGATGAAAAAACTGGTATCAAAAACTCTTGTAAATCAGCGTTCATAAAAAAAATTAGAGATTGAAGTTTGTAGGCAGTACCTTTTGACAATAGAATTGACAATGTCATTGACGATAACTCGATGGGGGCCTGAAGTTACTTGGCTCTAATTTGTGCCTTGCTTGCATTTGACGAGTGATGGGTTTGCTCTCCTCTTCTGCTTAAATCCTTGAAAAGCCATGAACAATTGCACAACTAAAAAAAGCCACTGATTTGCATGGATCACTTCCCAGTTAAAAAAAATATAACTACTGTCTAAATAAATAAAAATTTCCGAGACACAATAATAATGCTACTTAACTGGAATCTAGAGCTAGAATTTAATGGCAACTAGTGCTTTTCTTTGGCTGCTCTCTCACAATATCCTACGTTCTCTCACAAATACAACTAGTGCTTTCTTTCGCTGCTCACTCAGAATACCGTGAAATACTCTCACTCTGTATGTGTAACTTCCAGAAAACTAATAGTCAACTACAACAAACTAACAGTCAATTCCCAATTAAATTGGACTTAACCCTCTGTATGTGTAACTTCCAGATAACTAACAATCAGCTACTAATTAAACTCGACCTAACCCACAGTTTGAAAAAAATAAATTTAACCTGAGTCTATAAAAATAAATTTAACTGGAAGTCTATCCAGAAATGGAGAATTCATTTCCCAGGAAACTATTTCATTTCCCAGGAAACTGTTTCTTGCCAGTGAAAACTTTGCCAGTGAAAACAAAGACGATCGTTGAAGGCGACGTTTCTAGTATGGTTGGGTTTCTCCAAGAAAAGACTTCTTGCCAGTGAAAACAAAGACGATCATTGAACACGACGTTTCTAGTATGGTTGGGTTTCTCCAAGAAAAGACAGACATCATCCCGTTTCTGGTAACTAGGCTTAAGTCTATATTCATGTTAAGGATGATGCGTTTGCATATACTTCAATACTAACTTAATATAATTTGTATTCTTTCTTGTGTAGTTTCTACAAAACAGACAAGTTTACAAACCCTCTTAGTGAATTGTGGTTACAAACCAAACAAACTTGGTTGACATTGGACAACTAGGGCTCTAACTCTGATGGTTGTGGTTGTGGCTCACAGTGGCGGCGAGTGCAGCCCAACCTTTTCTCAATATCATGGTGGTGCTCCAGGCCACTTAAAAACATCGGTGACTATTTCAAGCAATGGCATTCCTATTTTTTTAAGTCATTAAATTCTTTTTAAATGAATAAATCCTTTTAGTTTTTCTCAAATAAAACCCTTTATAATTTTGCAAATAAAAAGAAGGTTTCTTTTAAATAGAAGTGCAATGAAACAACGACACCCTTTTATAACAATCATAAAAACGCTCCTTTTTTAATAAACTTTAAAAAGGAACTTTGCATATCCTCCTTTTTTAACTCTCGATAAGTTTTGAATAAATAAAAAAATTTCCAACAAATCCCCCTTTATTAACTCTCGATAAGTTTTGAATAAATAAAAAAAATTCCAACAAAAGGTGTATTCCATTGGCTTTCATCCATTACCTTGTGCTTTAAAAAATTACCCATTTTTCTCCCATTGCAGTGGGGATGACAGAAAAATTAGAAATAAGTTTGACAACAGAAGCGATCACTTCTAAAGTAGAAAAAAACAGTTTCAAACTAAAATTCGTTCATGCTTGCATTTTTTACTTCGAGTGCTCATTTTTTTACTTTGTGTTGCAGACTTTCTGTGCCTTCTTCTGCTATCACACCTTTTAATGTAAATATGTTGCGATGATCGAAGAATTTTTTGTGGAAGTTGTTGCTCTTAAATCTTTGGTGGCATGCAACACTTTATAAATTCCCTAGTTGTTATATTGGTTGTCATATGTGGCACCTGCTAATGGTCCTCGAGTGCGATAGTGAAATATTGTCGCACGTCGCGAATTCTTTAACAAAAAAATAAATTTCCTCGAGCTCAACACATAGTTATTGTATTTACTCGCCTTGGATTTGACTAATATATTTTGGCTTGTTAAGCTTCATTGACTCGGCATCAACTGACTTCTTCATTCTCCTCCTCAATCTTTCTTCTCCTCAAGCTCTTGTTTTCTACGTATTCAAATGTAACTCTCGAGGAGTTTTATGCAACTTCGTGATCTAATATTAGGACAAGAATTGAGACATAGAGAAAGAGGATTGAGATAAACTAGAAAGTGAAAATGAAAAAAAACCGCATCTTCACATTACTTAGTAATAGTTAAATTAATTATATGGGAGACAATTAGTAATAAATGATTAAAGTAAACTGAACTAGAACTCAGCTAACTGAACTGAATTGAAGCTAACTATGATAGGTACGAGACCTGGTGATTGGAATTATTTTCTCCGACACTCCCTCTTAATTACAACCAAAAAAATTTAAACTGAAATGCATGTTGATCTGAGTCTCATCTAGGCTTACAATGACTCAAAAAAATTTGACATTAACTCTTGGGTGAAATTTACTTCTCTTTATCTTTTGGTCTAGATCTTGTATCTCCTGAATTCCTTCATCTTTGTATTTTTTTTGTAGGCTCCAAATTTTAGTCTCTTTATTTTCTTGTGCAACTCTTCCATTTTTTTAATATAGAAAATTATTTTAAGTCATCCATGCATGTCCACTACTACTTCCAAAATATTCTTCTAGGTGCACTGTTGCCACATCTCAACTTCTATAATTAAAAACACCACTTTTTATCTCCTAGCTATCATAGTTAGTTTCTGTTCAATTCCATTAATTGAGTTCTAGTTTAGTTTACTATAGTCATTTATTACTTCATGTCTCCTATTTAATCTATTTAGTTGTTACTCAATTATACGAAGATAAAGTTCGTTCCATTTTCATTTTCAAGTTTATTATTATTCCTCTTCCTCTCTTCCGCTGTGTCTCAATTCTTGTGAGAGATGTCCTTTAAGAATTTTTTATTTCCTTTCTGGAACAAATAGAAAAATAGAATTTGTCCTGTGGACTCAACAAAATGGAAAATGCGATCTGTACTAATGTGGTTTAGCATCATCCACTTAGACTCCATGGAAAATGATTAAATTGTATTCCGACATTCTTTGTATTTGTGCATTTCTTTGTTGCACATAATGAAATATCATGGAATGTTACTTGGTGTTATGATTTCAAGGGTTGCACACAATCACAATGTGCTATGTTGAGCACATTGTGTTGACAGAAATGTGTTTCCTAACTATCTAGTCTAGTATATTGTTACAACACATGGAATATGCTTCATACAAATTTACCTATATAAGCTTTATATTCTGAATTATTTAGCACAAACTAATAACTCTTCAACATAGTGCAATTATAACTTATTTTTAGAGTACTTCAGTCAAATATTGTGTAAAATCTTCACCTTAGTACCAATACCATCACAAATGAACACATTTATGGAACAACTCTCCAATCTTCTCTTTTATTAGACATTGTAAAAAAAAAAATACATAAAGGTCCCTAAACAAAGACTAAGTCATGTTTACGACAAACAAACCAAAAACAAAGTTTACTTGCCAAAGAAACCCTTCCACCTAGTGTGACCAACACACTAGCTCGTTCTCACCCTATTACAAGACCCTATAGTTTCGTACACTTAGCTCACTCAGTTGATTTACTCTAGCATAAACCTTATTGGGATTCTCACCAATTTGTTCTTGTAATGCCCCTCTATTTCAGAAACTGTAATAGTTAAAACATTATATATAGTATTTGAAATACTTATAATAATGACATGATGGCCAAGTTTTGTTTTGGAAAAAAAACGACTTCTATTTCAGAAACTGTAATAGTTAAAACATTATATATAGTATTTCAAATACTTATAATAATGACATGATGGCCCAGTTTTGTTTTGGAAAAAAACGATGATAATGTAATTAATTGAATTTGAAATAATTAAACGATGATAATGTAATTAATTGAATTTGAAATAATTAAATGTGGTGTTGGAAGGAATTATTTGGAAAAAGTAAAGGAACAAATGAGACATTATCATAATCCATCATCTAATCCATCATCTAGGATGGATAAATTGGATAAATTAAAATAATATTAAAGATATGAAACTTTCCCAAATCATTCCAAACAAAAAAGCCTTGGGATGAAATCATGTGATTTCTAGATAAGTAGAGAAAAATATGGAAAATCACTCAGTGCAGGCGAAGTAACACTCGAAGGGGTGAAAAAGTACCATAGTGTGAAAACGGACATGAAAAAGTACCATTGTGTGAAAAAGACGAGCTTTAAAGGATGAAAAAGAATTTTTTCAAGAAAAGAAAAACTAGAAAAACCTAGGGGCAGATCCTAGAAAACAAGACACCGTTGTAGAAAGTCTGGTAGGGGAACCGAGGCATAAAAATTCATTCACCAGGACAACATAGGTTGTTGATTCTGGGATGAAAAAAAATCACAGCTCGGGGAGAACCCGAGGTATCGGTTCACACCTAGGCTGTGGGGATTGGCAGATCCTAGAAAACAAGACACCGTTATAGAAAGTCTGGTAGGGAAACCGAGGCATAAAAATTCATTCACCAGGACAACATAGGTTGATTCTGGGATGAAAAAAAATCACAGCTCGGGGAGAAACCGAGGTATGGGTTCACAGTTGGGTGGAAACTGTTCTTTTCAAGCTAATTCGGTTGCTGAAAATCTGAATTTCTGGTAACATTGTATTTTATTTCTTATAGTTTTCTGCAACAGTTAAGTCTTAAATTTATAGCCATGAAGATTCTGAGATTCACCCCCAGTGGAAATACTTGGTTAAGTATTAATAGATGTATTTAGACTCGATGAGTTTTTAACATATTATGCATGAATGTGGAACAAGTTGTATGTTATCTCCCTAGCAATATAGTGACAGAGACCTTGGAGTCTCTTCGCATGAATGTATCTAGATTCAAATTAGAGCTTGATTTTCTAGTATTCATGTAGTAAAAGTCTTTAACAGCTCTGTAATATGTATTTCAATTGTTTGATACTTTTATTAAGATATGTAGTTTACTTTAGAAGTAAAGGAGAAAGATAGATTAATGGAATGCTAGTTTGTATGTTTGCATGCATGCCGCCAAGAACGAAAATAAAACTATTGTGGACTGAGTTTTATATATAAATGGTGGAATTGTTGTAAGAATACTCAGGGATAGTAGTTCCTTAGCTAACAGGATGGAAAATAGCGAAAATTTGGAAATTTCAACAAGAGGAGGTCTATGTACAAGTAGGGAAGTTTACATGTTGGCCAGAGGTGCACTGATGTTTTCTGTAAGTGAGTTAATAGTTAGTTCCATCTGGCCGTCAACAACTTAGTAAGGAATGGCAGAGTAGAATCTGGGAAGCATTTGGTAGGTAGACCCAAACACAATTCTAAATGTCACTTCGCAGTTGAAGAATGGGAAAAGGAAATAGCATACAAGTGCCATGAAATCTCATACAGTAAGCAACGGGATCTAATTCTACCAAATCGATTTCTCAGCTAAGAGAATCCCATAAATTGAAGTAAAATAGGAAAACAGAGAGTTACTCCAAAGGATAAGCATAGCTTAAGCTAACATGAATTGTATAGAACACTTGTGAGAAATGGGAATCAAGAAGGCGTAAACATTCGACGTCATTTTCTTTTATTAATTAAACAACAAAGAAACTAGGATAGAAATCACGCCCTATCTTCCTGCGTTCAACTCAGTGATTACAAAGGAATATTCTGAACGACTATAGGAACTATCAGGAACAGTACTGAAGCTGCAAATCATAATGAAACAATCATATTATAAGTTTACAAAGGAACCTCAGCATTAGAAACACACATATGAATTGATTAACATGAATCGCATCAAAATTACAAATCGCGCGAGAAAAACCTTTAAATAAATACCACGATAATCTTATCATAAAAAAATAATCAGAAGAGTAGTCCTTGACATAAAAATCTCCAAAAATTGTAACGAAAAACCCAATAAATTACTGACAAATACAACAGGTAGATTGAAACAAAACTAGAAAGTTCAGCAGACCTCTATGTGTGGAAGCAATATGGTCCATAATTGTGGAATTTCAAGTCAAGATAGGTATTGAAATTTTCTGGCAAACAACCCTTGCCAAATTTAGGCAAAAAAAAAGAAAAGAAAGAGGGCACAAATTTTAATGGTCTGCAGACAGAATTCGGGTGATGAAATCCCCGCAATACTGCTTTTGTAGCAAGAAAAGAACCTAAACAAAATAGAGACTTTGTACATTTAAGACTTCGGTGCACTCAGAAGACAACTGAGTACCTAACATACGATAGTTTAGAGGACTTGACACGCCATAGTAAGCCCAGTAGCGAAATTCTTGTATGAAACACTAACCATGATAGAGGGGTGTTTAAAAAAAAATGGAACCAATCTGGAAAAATGACGAGACAAGCTTTAGAATAGTATGCTTGACACCAGAGAAAACCGCATGATTACAGGGGAGGACAAGGGAGAATACATGTAATTAAATAACTAGAAAAAAAAAGAAATTAGACTGTAGGAGTACACATTTCACAAAGAAAACATCTAACGAGCCTCGATGAGTTCTGAAAATTTAGGACGAATGGAAAATTTAAACAACCATACCTAAGCTAAGAACAGAGCGACGTTGTACTGATATTGAAGACACCTGGTTAGTGAAATCAAGAAATTAAATGAGGCGACAGGGGTGAACCAAGAAACAAATCTGGAAATGGCCATACTGAAAAACCACTCGAGACAACCCAAGATCACGACTCACTGAAGGTGTGCGAAGGGGACGAGAGAGCGCCTTCGTGTAGGTTCACCCGAAACACCATCATAACCCTGCACATGCCATGCGAGAGACAAGAACTCTCAAGGTTTGTAGAAAGAAAAAGGAAACCCGTTTCAAGAAAAATGAAAAGGGGATGCCTTATACGTGAACGAAATGCCACCACTGTGCATGGGAAAACTGGGTCAATGTTATTATCTCATGGGAGGAAAAGCCTTTACTGGGTTAGGAACCCAGTTGCATCTTGGAGACACTAGCGCAACACCAAACTACATAGAACCCTCACCATCGATGAAGTGTAGGAAGCCAAGAGGGCAGCGTGAACCGTAAGATTGAAACCCTCAAACCAAAATGGAAGAATACCGATATAGGTAGGGTTAGAACCCTGAAGGAGAGAGGTAGGGTTTGTAAGGAGGGGGTGATCACCCTGTGAGGGTCCTATATTTCATAGATGAGTTGTTTTGACCTGATGATTTATATTTGAAAAAAGTTAAATAATGCTTTATGTTTGAAATTTATTTTCAAAAGAAAATATACATATAAAGAAAAATAAATAGTTGGGGATATAAAAAAATAGAATAATGAAAGAAAAGAAAAGAAAAGAAAAACAGAATGAAAGAAAATATATGAAAATGTCCCCCCAGGTTAGAAAGTCTAAATTCCACCAAGAAAAAATGAAATTGCATGAAAACTTACTGCAAGATTTTTTGTAAATAAAGTGTGCAACTTGTTTAAATGGAAATGCTACATTCTGAATAGGAGAATTAGAAATAGCTAGTCAAATCATATTGTTTAAACGTCATCTGAAAATAAAATTTATTAGGTGGGTAAATTAATCAATCACACAGTCTAATCATGATTGAGCTTGATTAGTGCAGTTAATCACACAATTTAATCATGCCTAACTCACATAGAAAAAATAATTAAAAAAACCTTAGAAAATGAATAAAAGGGCTTGCGAATCAAAATTATCCTTTAGAATAGATTAATCATGCTTATGATAAATTAAGTAGGTTTTAAATAAGTAATCGTGTCATTAAATCGTGATTAACCATTTGTAATAATACATTTGGAGCTAAGGTTTGGTTTAATGATAAAATGACAAAGTAGTTATGTCGATGGGATTATAAATTGTGCGCAAATCAATGATCAATATCTTCCCCACTTGGACCAACGACGCGGAAGTTTTTTTGTCCCCTCCATGATCCTTTCTACTTTGGGCCGGGGAATCTAAAAGCTCCACTACGTGTCACATGCACATCATTTCATACCCTCGTTGCCTTTTCAGTCACCGAGGCCCCCCTCCCCCCCGGCTTGAAAAGTTGTGCAGCATTGACCATTTGTTTCCACACCAATTCCTATCTACCACGACACCCTTCTCGACCCCACTCACCATCCACCACCTCAGCATACCTGACCCTACTCCCCTAATCTTCCTCTCCGTTTAAACCCATCCCAAGAACCCGTCTCACTCCTAATCATAGACCGACGTCTACCACTCCCCTACCCATGTCAGGAAACCATTACACCCATTAATTTATCTTGCTCCCTTTGCAATAGACCCACTCCCTTTGCAAAGAACCCATTCCTTATAACGATGAAAGCTAAATGGTAAAAGCCAACAATAATTTAAAAATTACCTTATTAAGAATGGTTAAAACCACAAACTCCTTTCTTTCACCTATTTTGCACAACCTATACAAGCTCTCATCCTCCACGTTATCGCAATCCACAGATAGTTCCCCAGCGATAGCAATCTTGTCGATATCAGAGATCCAACTCTAACATTTTGCATCCAGTCTCCTTTTCTAGGTAATTTCTGTGGCATCATTTTGTTGTTGTTAATTTTCAAGATTGATAATCCCTCCTAAGGCTAGAACCCCTAAGGACAAGGGAAAGAAACCAGAGGAAAATACCATGCTATCCCCTCCTATTGATCTGAACCATCTACCCTTAGTTGATATGTAGTACAAAATCATTGAAACTAACTGTGAATTTGACTTGTTTGAACTTCACAGTTGGTTGAAGAATAAATTCTTAGATCAAAGTGATGAATTGAACCTTATGGGAGTCTATCGTCCCTCAATTCATGTTCCCATAGACCCATCACCTCCCTTAACTAGTCTCCTGGTGTCATTTGAGCTATGTACCCTCACAACAAGTGATTATGAGTTGGAATGTTGAAATTCTGATCACCATCATAGTCGATCACATATCTCAAATGCTCCAAATGACAATTCGATGGCCTTCTAAGCCACTATAAGTAAACTATCTCAAAAACCTCTAAAATAACTTAACCTTCCGTTAGAGAGCGAATTTTTTAGAAATATTTCTTCCTCAAGATGCCCAATTAGCTAAAAAAAAAATCTCCATACTCATCTTCTATGTTCCCTAAGGTAACCAAATAGATCACCAGCATCATCTCATACCTACTTGGTTATCACTCTGATCAGTGGGATGATGAGGGCATTATTAGCTTCCTCTCAGATTTTAACAATCGTGAGAAACATGTTGTTTTTAATTACAGTTAATTTATTACAGAGGCAATGCATGAGCATTCATGAAGTTTGATACAGAGGGAGATTTTAAATATATTCCACTGTGTTAGTTTATATGTTTATCCATCATCAAGCAGACATGTTTCCCTTCACTTTGCAGAAGATGGATGAGCAGGGTAGTGCTTAATCAGTTATACATTAGACCTCTCTAGTCAGGAGAAACTCCACCGAATTCACTTTCATAGACTATGTGCATCAGTTTCTGTATACAGTTATTTTTCTGCTACGCATTGATTTGGAGCCTAGGATATGAGCATATACTAAGAAGGTTTTGCATCAAGTGACCAGGTGCAAAGAGTTGACTAGTATTTATACCATAATTACACTATGATTTGAGTCTATGGGTGTGAATTTCCACCCTATAGGCTACCAAAATTTGTTCTCGTGAGACTTTTCTCATTGCAATACATTAGAGAAGTGATACATATGGATGACCTGGATTTTGTGAGAGCCAAGAAAAAGGCACAATTTAAAATCAAGGTGTAGGTAGGACCTTTTGTGTGCAATTCCAGAACAATTCGTAAAGAAGCAGATTTTTTGTTGAAGAAACTAAACCTCAAACTGAGCTTCACTTGGTCTTATGAGCCTTTTGGCATGATTTCTAAGTTGAGGGTGGAGTATAAGACTACTCCCTACACACATACTCGTCAACTAGAGATAGATAAGTACATGGACCGAGACCAGTTGGAGGAAAACACCTTGAAGGAAAAAGAGGGTTAGATTTTATCTACAACCATCTCACAGACACCCATCCCTCAAGAGAATCATGATAAAAGGCCTAGAGAAGAAGAGTTTTCTCCAGTAACAAAGATTGAAGTCAAGAAATTTCTAATCGACAGTAAGAATCCTAAAAAGAATCCACCACAAGCATTTATACAAGAGGAGGAAGGGAAGACTACCATAGTCATGTCAGGTAAACATACTTCAACAACATCGCAAGACATCTTTGCAGGTATAGGATAGGAGGACCTTTTTACAGGATCTCCATCATCCTCTCTTTCTCAAGATCCTCCAAAAACACCACAAACAAATGACTTGACTAAAGATATTGTTCAGCCTAATATTTCTGCCAAATACAAGGACATCAAAAAGAAGAATGAGATGCTGAAAGCCACAAGATACACAAAATTCTGGAAGCCGACAACTACATCACAACACAAGATCCTTTTAACATTTGATATAGAAAAGGGAAAAATTTAAATTTCATTCCTAGAAGATAAAGTTCCAGCACCAAGGACATGAGCAAATTACCAAGAATCTGTATTCAGTTTTGATACATGGCAGATCCATCCAATAGATCAAATGGACATGCACAAACAAACTACTAAAATGATGTATTCTACACTAACAAATGTTGGCATGTCTGCTTCTAGATTGCATGTACCGTTAAACAATACACAGTCACAGCCGAAGTTGGAAAGGATTTCATCCTTAGCCAACGATACTAGGATTAAGTCATTGGAAGACTTAGTGATGAAAGTGGGATACAATCCAAAATATGTAAAGGTAGTAGAAGATTTGGTGAAAAGAAGGTATGTTGATATAGTATCATTCAGGAAACAACTAAAACTACCTACCATAGAAGATCCAAGGCTAAAGAAGTTAGAGATATGGAAAAGTAGAAAAATATATATTTTGGATGTTTATTTAATAGAATAGCCAGATCAAGGACATGGAAGTAGAATTGGAGAAACTACTCAAAAAGAATGAGCAAGAAGCACAATTGGCCATAGTTCCACTTACAACAGTTTGAATCTCAATGACCACAACCCCAAGAGAATATACATCAACTTCAACACTAGAAAGGACATCAGATTCTGAAAGTGAGATTGTTAAAGCCATGGAAGATATGTCAATTCAGGAACAATAAATTGTTATGTTACGAGATAAACTTAAGACACTGTTAGAACAAAAGTGAAAATTAGATAATTTTTATGTGTTAGAGTTACAGAAAACCCATAATTTCAATATTAAAATTGAGCAGTTGCATAGTAAATCAGTCATGGGTCAGACTCTAGCCCAAGCCATAAAAGATATATTGACAGAAATCAATGAAGCCATCATAGAAATATGGCCTTCCATACAAATTACTTTTGAGGAACAAGAATCGATACAGAGGGCCAAGAAGGTAGTAAGGAAAATTAAAATAGACTTAAGACAGGAGCACGAGCATGCAAAAACACTTATCAAATTCCTAAATTCCAAGAACATAGAAGAATTAGAGCAATTAGGAATTCAAGACATGACAAAGGTTATTTTAGAATTAAGGAGGATGAAAACCAAGAGGAACCTTATGTTACAACTTGACAATAAGTGTCAGAGTCTAGAAGCCAACATACAAAGATTTCACAAGAGATGTAGGTGCTCCAGAGGAAAGGTCTAGCAAAATTGATTGGTACGGAATATAAACTTATGAGCTTGACAGAGTACCAGGAGAAGATATACACTATGGCCCAAGTCAAATTTTTTAGGTATAAAGGGACACATAATAGGGAAAGCATTCCTGGACCCTTAGATTTCAACTTGTTCATCAGTCATGAGCTCAGGAATTTGTTCATCATCAAACCAACTTTCCAAAAGTACATAGATGTTGATGAGGCCTATAGAAGATTAGTTAAATTTTCTATCCCCATTAGAGGCAGACGAGAGAAGCTGTGTGAATTACTTGAGTAATTTTATCTTCGACATCAAGGAAAAAATGTACCAAAGTTAGAGGCTCATTCATCAATAGTCACCCTCAGAAATAGGGCCAGTAGTTCTAGCAATTTGAAGATTCTTAAGTTTTTGTACTACTTTTGTAATGAGTTAGATATTTTTACGATTCTATCTTGATCTTTAGAATCAAGATATTTCGTCATATTTTCTATAAGTACTTCATAATTTGAATTATGAAGGGTTTGAACTTGCTTGAAGAAAAGGACTTGTATTCTAAAGAAACTCACAGAGCCACCATTGATAATAGTTTAGTAATATAGTGCAATCATTACAATATTTTTGTGTCATTTTTATTGGTGAAGTGCATCCCTCTTTGTCATATTCCCATATGTGATTCTAAAATATGAATTATTCTAAGAAGATAAATAATACAATTTGTTTGACTATACACTTTGTCTCTAGCTTCAGAATAATTTTATGTTTTTCACTGAAGATTAAAATCATAGTTATTAACTGCTCTATCTTTTATTTGGATCTCTAAATCTTCTTCTCTCCTTCACACCATAAATCTTAAAGGATCTAGTGAATTTTCTTGACTTTCCCTATAAGTTTAGCATGTAAACTCTATATTTGATCATCCCAAACTTGTGACTCAATTTTCCCAAGGGCCTTTCTTCCCAGTTTCAACACAACAACACAAAATACCCAAAACTCAACTTTATATCTAGCCTAATACCTTTAGTCAAACAAAGGTAAATCATAAATAGATATCCTTCTCTGATACTAGAAGGGCTAGATTCCTAGTTTTCAAAGTGGTTCTATGGTTACCTCTATTATTTTTTCCGCAACCTCAAAAATTACAGAGTGGTAATCACACGGTTGATTGTTGATTCATAAATCTCAACCATTACAGTTGCATCAAGGGAATAAGAACAAGGACACTAACAGTAAACCAAAAAAGGATGAGTTCACATGGATATGGTTGCATGGTAGGTTTCTGAATGGAGAGGACTATGGTGGAAGAATTCACTGTCACCACGATGGTGTTTCCACACTTAAGACTCTAGCAGGTGGCAAGGTCAATCATACTTCTTAAAAGATGGAAAATTAATGACCACGGTACCCAATAGTATGGCGCACCCAATCCTTCACAACTCCAGCGAACTATGGTGATAACATTAGAGGGGTGGGGAAATTGAATTATCCCTTAAGGAAAAAACATATGCGATTAACACCAAGAAATACATAGAGTACAACTTAAACAAATAATGGCTTCATGTTCATGTCTAAAAAATTAGATTATATTTGTGTATAAGAAGTGAAAGGGTGTTATTTATAATCTAATTAAAATGAAAGAACCTATGGGGTAGTATATTGTCAACCATAGATAGTGTAGGCATGAAAACCATTATAAGTTAAATATAATCAATTAAGTAGTGAGTATATTGGTGGTAAAACATACACTACCAATATCATAATAACTCATCAAAGCTACAACTGTATAGAAAAAAAGTTAAAAAATTTGTATGATTGGGTCCATTACAATTCTTGCCTCACTTCTCATCTTTGTTTCGATACTCTACTTTGTTGTATCTTCTTCTGTTATGTTCATTGTGTGTATTTTATCTTAAGGATCCCACCTCCTTATGTAGGTCTCCCTTATGGTTATGATTCTTTGAATTCTATTTGGAAAAATGAACCAACATTAGTTGCACACCACGTGTGAGCTCTTTTGTGAATTGTCATACCTCATTTTTGGTTGATTCATCCTTGGGATGGTCTAGGTACTGCAGTTGGTCTATCCATCACACTAAATCATTCCATGCTTCATTTGGGAGTATGTCACCTGATCATGTTATGCCCATATGGAATCATGTTGCACTGGCGATGTGCCCCATCAATGCTCAACTTAAATTATCCATCATTTTAGTGGATTATGTTTTCAATTCGGGCACTTTGTCGTGTCGTGCCCTTGTAGTCTCTATGCCACCAAGATGTCCTCATGTGATTCCCTCTAAACCTGAATGGAAACCCATGGCTCTAGGTTATATACCACCATCTCAATTACATCAAATCCTTACATCACTAGTCAAACCTCCAGTGAATCCTCATAATGTTGCATTATTTGTGATATAAAAAATCCAAATTGTCCAATGGAGATGTCATATTTGGCATGCACTTGATTAAGGGCATGCCACTATTTTGGGCCTAACATCCTCCACACTCAAAATTATTAGCATCCTTGAAATAATCTATTCATAACCTCTCAGCCATCTCTTCACGGATATTTCCATTGTGATATGTCACTCCTCTGGATGTTTTTCTCTTACTGAGTCTTTGGAAATCATTCCTACAATTTTTCATGTGCTATATCTAGTCATGTCACTCAACTAATGAGGTAGTGCATTTTATCATTCCACCAAATTCCATAAGAACTCATGTCTTACACATTGTAATGTCCTCGACCTCGAGTCATTCGAGCTCAATCTCCATATCATTGTCGTACCACAGTAGGAAACCCCATGATCTTCGATCACCTTCCAACTTCAACATAAATCCATCTAGGCATGGCTCAATGTGATGTAACAGTATGGTAGTCATGGTGACCATATCTCACATCTCTCATTTTCTTTGTTAGAGGCATTTCTCCATACTTCCTCATCACACAAGATAACAAAGGTGGATATGAATCCATCCTACCTTCAACTTCCTCAACTAGTCTCTTCAATTTAAGATATCATAACCATCCTCCTAAGCTCAATGTCAATGTGAAGGCTCCTTTATTGGCCTCTAGGTACAAAGGAACGCTCTATTGGTCACATCTTTGAGCTAGTAATGCCATCACAATCTCCTTCTTAGATACCTCGCTTTTTGATGTATGCTCCAACGTAGTCATATTCCTCTTTAACCCCTTTATCTTATATGCCATAGTGATTATGATCTTCACATGTTGTGGTAGAAAAGACTCATTCTTTGTTCTACTCATATCTCCACATGTAGCTCCACAAAATTGCTACTCATCCTTGAATATGGTAGCCATCTTCACTACTAAACTCATGTCTCCTCTCCATAAGACTACGAGGTACCCACTACCTGCACCATTCCTACCTTTCTAGGTTAGTGTTGCTCTAAGGTATCCAACTTATGTTTTATATTAAAATTCCTTCTCAAATGATCCTCTCCATAAATCCAACATGAAATGGACCTATTTTTCCTTAGGTGCACCTATTGACTTTCCTTCCCTAGAATAATTTCCCTTCTCTTGGTCCTTATGTTTCATACATTTATCACTGCACATTTCTTCTTTTTCATTCCCATCTATTTGGTAGTCCAAAATTTTCTCTATTGTAGTGATAGTTTCTACAAGAGGATGGACACCATGATCCATGACTTCCTTCTTAGCCCATGGTTATATTTTGTTCGAAAACCTATAGATATTTTGTTTATCTTGCGCTTCTTTGATCTCAAGCATACTTGTAAAAAATCCTTTGATCTAGATTTGTATCTTCCTACTATGCTTCAAAACCTTGAGACAATGTATTTCCATCAACTCTTAATTTCCTAGTCCAAAATGTGCATACAAAGCTTCCTTCAACTCTCTCCAAGTCAAAATCTTATTTGTGACGTGTCCAACTACTGTGAATTCTACTTAGGTTCTCTAACATAACTTTATAGTACCCATGAGATGCATCACATCTACATAAACCTTCATTTTCTCAAAACATCATTTCATTTATACCAACATCTTCTCCACATACCAAACAAAAGCTCGTAACTACTTTAGCACTTGTTGTCTTGTCATACATATATAGTTCTTTCAGTTTTGACCTCATAGATGAACTTGTTGAACCTTTACATGTGTCTTCTTCTGGCACTAGTATCATATTATCTTGGTATATTTCTAATTCAATAAGTGATCTCATTTGTTCTTTCAGATATCTTATATGATCTTCTTAATCCTAGGATTGTCTCAATATCTACTCAACAATGTAGGATCCTACGCCAATATATTATTTAATCAAATGGAAATCCCTTTGGATTTCATTAAACTCATTACCATGGCATTTCGTAATATCTACCATCCTTTACAAGCTTCTCTCAACATCTTATAATTTGTATGTAAGTGCCACCTCATCTTGGTACAAATGGTTGGCCCTAGTGTTCACCATAGTGACTTGCTCCTTATAGAAAATGGATGCAACCTTGCTAAAGCTCACCAAAATTTTGGTCAGTATAACCTATACCACAAACCAATAGCCAAATCCCCATTTTTTCCCTTTGAGAAGTTGATTATACAAGTATTTTTCCCTATAATAACTTGAAGACATGAAGGTAACCAAGCGAACAATTTTTCACTCACATTCGATTCATATTTGAGGTAAATATAAAATACGTTATTAGATCCTTCCATGAATCCCCTTGTTTTTTAATCCAATTCGAACATCGTATCGTGTGAGTATCATATTTAATACCACTTATATCAAGCATAAGGGCTCCTCATGTTTACAAGGTTCTTTGTTGAATGCAACATGATTCTTTGAGCATGTGGAAATGACATTTTATGCAAATTCCTAGTGCAATATAGTGTTACCTCATAAGGTGTTGGGGATGTGGGAGTGGCCACATCTATAAATACCTTACAAAGGATATATAATGATGATTTTGCATAACATATATGAAGTTAATACAATGGAGAATATAGGTAGGAGCATGCTAAGGGTTTATATAGCATTAGACAATAAATAAATAAACTATCAATCCCACATCATTGAGGTGGAAAGTAAGACGATCATTAGCCCAAAAATATTTTGATTGAATCTATATTTATTCATAGCTATATAAATTTTAATATGCTTTAAAGAGTTAAATTAAAGAGATGCAATCATGAGAAGTATTGCTTGGCTCATATGCACACTAGAAGCATGGGAAGGATTAATCAGCTTGTTAAGGATTTCCTAGTGAACATGAATGGGGTTAGCACTAATGTGTTTTTGAGCACCATATTTCTTGGGTTCATGGGGGCTTCATCTTATTGACCAATATTAGACCACATTCATTCATAAAGAATGTTTTGACATTGTCAAAAATAAACTCAATATATTGTAGGTATATAGGGTGGAGATGTCAGGTGGAGGGAAACTTTATGAGTATTGATGAAAATGGGCACTTAGTACAAATATTGTATATTATTAAAAGTATGGTTTATTTTTATTAGAGAGGTGTATTGGACAGGGGTTCCAATAAAAGGATTTTCATAGGTTTTCACCAATATTTAGTTAGATAAAGGTATTCTTTAATATGCCATGAACACATGTGTTATGTTGTCAGTTGAATTAGTTGAGAACCCACCATTAGGTCATACAATTTCTTAACAGGTATGTATTTATTTTTCAAACATAATGTAGCCCTATATTTTCATAACATATGTTTCATGTACCTTGATGAAGAACAAAATTTGAGGGATATTTTGTGTGCTAAAAGGCCTATATGCATAAGAGAAATTTAAACAATATATGTAACTACCTACTTAATATTATCATGCTAATTTTTATTAGTGTTTAATTAACCTGAAAATATTGACTTACAATCATCAAGAAATATTGGTATATACCTACATTTGTGAAACTGTAATTTTATTTTACTGATATAAATTTTATTATTGTTTTTAGAAGATATGGTCTTCTCTAGTTAAAATCTAAATTAAATATCCATATCTCAAGGTGTCTTTTCAAATCTATTTTTGAGAGGATATGGTCTTCTGCAATTAAAATCCAAATTAAAAATCCACATCCCAAGGTGTCTTTTCAAGTCTAGTTTTGAGAAGATATGGTCCGCTCCAGTTAAATTCCAAATTAAATATCCATATCCCAAGGTGTCTTCTCAAATCTACTTGGGAAAAGATATGGTAAGAAAAGTCAATGATACTAGATGAAAGGATGAGGGCGTAGTCATGACGTTAATGATAGGTGGTTTAGGTGGATGGGAGGAAGAGACATAAAAGGGAAGGGTGATGAGAAGAGAGGAGAATCCTTGGTCTTGGTTTTGGTTTTGGAAGATTTGGTTTTTGGAGGAATGTGGAGAAAGAGAAGGGAGAGTGTTGGTTTAACATGGACACACTATAGCTGGTTAGAACTTGGCTCGGAGGGCTAGGAAACCTGTGGAGGTTTCCTGGGCTAGGAAACCATTCCTAGTTGGTTAGGACGTAAATTCAGTCAGGTAGTCGATAGGAGCTTCTCAACAGAGTCAGGAGTATCTCAACCAAGCTATTGGAACATGTATTCTTCCATTTATTGATTACTTATGTAAATGGTTGTAATGAAATTCTTACTTGCTTAATATGCTATATATAAATTTTAATAGTTTATTATAATGAAATAAATGTTGAGTTATAAAAAA
>Ga0181464_1000243_pt1 | contig 20695 bp, 12 predicted proteins | sample InSIn2gowninarea_FD_119074 | JGI IMG/M metagenome (GOLD analysis project Ga0181464, IMG submission 119074) | Clean room microbial communities from NASA Spacecraft Assembly Facility at Jet Propulsion Laboratory, Pasadena, California, USA -... ...
AAATAAACAACATATACTGTGCACCTAAAACGCCTCCTATATTGATGACATAAATATAAATTGGCAAAAGGAAGCTTGGCCGTATGTGTTCTGTTAGCCCGGAAGCCGTAAACGGAAAACAAACAATAAAAAACAGGAAAACAAGATTGCGAAAAATGACCCCGTTGTCGTACGATTGCATGTATTTGCAGATTTTCAAATGCCTCGACCACATTAAACCGATAAAAAAGAAACTAATGATGAAACCGAAAAATCTTATGATCACCGGTTTGAATGCCATCAGTATTTCTTGCGTGTGAGCCCCTTTCTCTATTTCAGGAAAATGTATTTCAATAATCAACAGTGTTATTGCGATAGCAAAAACAGCATCACTAAATAAGATCATGCGCTCCAGTTCAAACTCCTTTTTCAATTCGGCTTGCTCGTCGGCCATGTTATTTGTTTTTAAAATACCAATGTAGTCAATAATTTATTTGGACGGCTAACGCGAGTAAAATTATCGGCAATATCGAGTAACACGTAAGCAACTCACTAGTTGATAACTGTTTTTGGTAGCGGGCAAAAAATCTCCTTTCTACATCGTTGTGTCACTCACTTGTACTTTTGGCTTCAATATTCAACGTAAATAGCAACTGCAAGACCGAATTATCTAGCCAATTTTGTCGGAAACAAAACAATTAAACTATGACCAAAAGAATAGCACCCTCAACAGACATTCATTTAGAGAAGAGTTTCCGATAGAAAACGGTGTTGAGCCGAGAGCTAACTGGAAAGCTATATTGGAAGATGTAAGTTTGAGAAATATCGGTGAAGTAATATTGCAGCGAGACATCGGTGAAACAGAAGCTTCTCGCTGCTTTTTTGATTCATTTAAAAATTATAAGTCAACTATAAAATCACTCCCGGCAGATAAAAGACCATTATTCCAAATCGTCCTCTTAGGGCGAAGGATTATATTAATCTAACCGGAAACAGAGGCTGCACCTGCTCTTTTTTCTACAGCACCCTGCTGTTTAATTTCATTTCTTAATTGTCTCGTTGTTTTTGATGAGCCATCATGGCTCCATCCCGGCGGCTTTACAAAGTACTTTAGGGCATCTACGAAAGAACCGCTTCTTAATATGTCGCGTGCCAGGTTTTTCCATTCATGAAAAGCAACAGTAACCGGGTTGAACGTATTTACATTTTTAGTAAGACCGTAAGTTGGCCGGTTTTCTTCCTGTACAAAAGTGCTAAATAGCCTGTCCCAGATAATAAGAATACCTGCATGGTTTTTATCAAGATACTGCAGGTTTGTTGCATGATGTACCCGGTGATGCGAAGGTGTATTGAAAATGAATTCAAACCAACGAGGCATTTTATTAATCGCTTCGGTATGTATCCAGAACTGGTAGATCAAGCTTACCTGCTGCATGAGCATTACCATCAACGGGTGGAAGCCTGCCAATGGCATCCACAACCAGAAAATAAAACTACCCGTAAAGTTACCGGTCCAGGTTTGCCTCAAAGCCGCCGCGAGGTTATAATGTTGTGAGGAATGGTGCACAACGTGTGAAGCCCAGAAAAAGCGAATATGATGACTGCTGCGGTGGAACCAGTAATAACTGAAATCATCGGCAAAAAAAGCAAGCACCCACACCCACCACTTGGAAGCATCAAGGGTAAATAACCTGTACTTATACAACAAGGTTAGGGAGCCAAAAATGAGCACCTTCGATCCAAATCCTGAAATCACGTTTCCTATACCTAACGCCATGCTGCTAAAGGCATCTCGGCGTTCGTAGTAATGTTTCTGTTCGCGGATAGAATAGATCCACTCGGCAATAACCAGTATTACAAAGGCAGGAATGGCATAGTATAAGATAGCGGGTGCGATGGGAGGAGGTTTTGGTAAAGATAAAAAGTTGTCAGGGAAATAATAAATAGAAAATATGCTCTTGTGTTGTTTGAACCACAAAGGTTTACAAGTACAAGCGAGTAACACAACGAACTGGTTGTAAGAAGTTTGACGCGTTTTTCAGCCCGTAAATCTAGCCCATTTTACAGTTCATTACCGTGTAAACAAAAGAAACAATTTTTATATACAATTGAACTTCCCCTGAGTTTTATTGTTAGCCTTACCCTATAATATCATTAATTTTATCTTAATCCGTATCAACAAAAAGCCAACAACCGGTAAAAAAAACGACGAACTATGACAAGCATTAAACTTCCTTTTTATCTCAGGCTTGCCTGTATTCTTATCATTTTACTTGCAATAGGGTACATCTGTATTTTAGGTGAAGAATTAATTGTCCCGCTCCTGTTTTCATTTTTATTTGCCATTCTTCTTTTGCCTGCAGCGAATTTTTTTGAGAACCGGCTTAAACTCCCACGAAGCCTTGCTTCCATCATCGTTGTTATTCTTTTACTGGGAGTCATATCGCTGATTATGTACCTCATCGGTTCCCAACTTGCAGATCTTACCACCGAATGGCCCTTGCTTAAAACACAGCTTTCAGGCTTGTTGCACGATATGCAGGTTTGGGCTGCTAGTACGCTACACATAAACATAGCACGACAAACCACTTATATTAATAATGCAACTGCAAACCTGCTCCATTCAAGTGCTGCGATTATTCAAACCACTGTATTGTCGTTATCGTCGATGCTGCTTTTTTTAGTCTTCATTTTAATTTATACCATCCTGCTTTTATTTTACCGACGGCTGCTTATGCGCTTTATCGTGGCCTCATTTACCGAAAAATACATCAGTATTATTTACGAAATTTCCGAACACATAAAAAACATCATCAGGAAATACATAACCGGGTTGTTTTTCGAGATGGCCATTGTTGCTGTCATTGCCTTTCTTGTTTTCTGGATCCTTGGCATCCGCTACGTTTTTTTACTGGGCCTCCTCGTCGGGGTTTTAAATGTAATACCGTACGTCGGAATTTTTACCGCACTGGTACTAAGCCTATGTATCACCTTTGCCACGTCCGATGGTAAACATGCTCTTTTTGTCGGCATCGCAATTATCTGTATTCATTTATTCGATAGTAATTTCCTGATGCCAAAAATTGTAGGTTCACAGGTTAAAATAAACCCGCTGATCGTCATCTTAGGAGTGATCATAGGCGAAATGTTCTGGGGAATATCAGGGATGTTTTTATCTATTCCATACATCGCAATTGCAAAAGTGATTTTCGATCGCGTTCACGGCCTGCGGCCATGGGGCATTTTATTAGGAGAAGAAGAAGAAACTCCTAAAAAAGTTAAACGCATCGTCAATAAGATAAAAGAGAAAGAAAAAGAAGAATGAGCTTTTTAACCTTTAATATTTGGATGGGGTCAATAACAAATACCATGCATTGAAATAATTGAAATAATTGCCTGGGGGGTTCAGGTACAACTATAAAAGACCCGGTAATTTTAATTTTGGTTACCGGCACCGCTTTTCTATAGCCCGCCTGAATTTGCCGTGTAATTTTTTTCTTATGATACCAACTTCAGTACCGGCAGGCATCATCGTTGCGTCGCATTACGTTCATCTCTATCTCCCTGGGCGTCTTTAGTTTTAACTATAAAAAGCGTTTTTAGGTTCAACACCTTAAAAATGCTTATGTAGTTAGAAGCACTTAGTTTAGAACGAGAAGTAGAGAGATTATACCATAAGAAAACTTAATACTATATTTTATGTGAAAACAATTGAATGTGATACAATACACCCTGTTTTTTCGTAACTTCGTAGAAATCTAAAATCTGGTCCATATAACAGGAACAGGTAAAAAATTATAAAAATTTATGGGTAAATCACAGGAAACTTTCAATAAAAAAGAAAACGAAAAGAAAAGAATTAAAAAAAGACAGGACAAAGAAGAAAAAAGAGAAGAACGCCAGGCCAACTCCAAAAAAGGAAAGAGCCTCGAAGAAATGATGGCGTACCTCGATGAAAACGGGAACATCTCCTCTACTCCGCCCGATCCGAGGAAAAAGAAAGTAATCAATGTTGAGGACATCAGGATCAGCACTGCAAAACAGGAAGATGCTGAACCACAGGAGGCTATCAGGAAAGGTACGATTACGTTCTTCAACGAATCGAAAGGTTACGGATTTATTAAAGATCAACAAACGCAGGAAAGTGTTTTTGTTCATATAAACTCCCTCGAAGGCCCGGTAAAAGAAAACGACAAAGTAATATTTGAAGTAGAAATGGGACCTAAAGGACCAAATGCCGTAAGGGTTAAAAAAGCGGTGTAGAGAAATCTACTTCTTACCTCAATAATCTAATCTTCTTTATTACGCTATGTATTTAATTTACATGAGCGTCATAACGTCTTATCACCAACAACTGTAAACTTAGGAATAAACCAGGCTTCAGTTGCTGGTGAAAACAGACAGTGGGCAATACCCTCCATTTCAGGCCAAATTAACGTTGCAGTATAGGCAACACTCCCTGTCCCGTCCCTGGGAAATTGTTAGAAATACAACTGATTTTCCCCAAAAGCTGCCGGCATTTGAAGCTGTTTTTGTAATTGGAGTGCGTCGACCCCATACGATTTCTCACAATCTCCCGCGTTAGTAGCTCGTTATTCCGTGGTAGTGATAATAACCCGTCCCTGACTTTGGAAACTTGAATTAGAGGGTCCTGTAATAGTAGACCAGCTTCCGATGTTTTGCCCCCTTTGTAACCATAACATCGGATTGAACTGTATAATCTTTATGTTCCTTAAGGAATCAATGACAAAATCGCGGGCTGAAGCAACGGAAGATTTCCAGTTTAGGGGCAATAAGCGGTTGGTACCTCATGTTCGGTTAGAATTTAGAGGGTATGCGAAAAGGAAAATTTTTTACGAAGAAGAAATATAGTCTTCAGCCTTTTTCTTTGCTGGTTTCGATCACCCTGGTTTCGGTACGATTTATGCCTTACTGTACGTCTACATTCAGGCATCCAAATTTTATAACTGAATCTGTTGTAAACAAACATTTAAAAATCTCAAATCTCTTTAATAATTCCGATCACTACCTATTAAAATTTAAAAATGAAAAAGAATATTTACTTCCTCGCTGCTATCATTATAATTGCGATTTCTGCAAGTCATCCGGCTTACTCTCAAAAATATAAAACAGTAGAAGATACAGTTAAGCTAAACAAAGAATACATAGAACTTACTGAAGACATAGCAGATCTTACTACGGAACTGGACGCAGCAAAGACTGAATTACCAAAGCTTGAGGCAAAGGCTGCTGATGCAAACTCGGAAGCGGAAGAGGCCGCAAGTGCAAGTAAAAAATCCGCCAACAAGGCAACTAACGGCGACCTTGATGACGCTAAAAGTGCCAAAAAGAGAGCAAATAAAGCGCTGGATAAGGCAGAAGATTTCAAAGATGCAACGAACAGAGTAAAAGACCAGAATAAAAAGATTGAAAAACTTACGAAAGAACTGGAAAAGAAACAAAAACAATTACAGGAATTAGAAATGATGAGGAACACTATCCGCGGATTACAGCAGAATTAATTTGGGGTGTTGTAAAATGAATTGCCGTCAGCTTAAGCTGACGGCAATTCATTTTACAGGCATTTTCCACAATTGTAGTGGAGGCAAACCATACATATTCGCATGTTGAAAGCTGAATACTTAGGAAAAAGTACAAGTGTGCGACGCAACAAAAGTTGAAAAATGATCTTCCGCCGACCCCATAAATCTTCTTCTTACTCCTTACTCCTAACTCCTTACTCCTTACTCCTTACTCCTTATTTTCTCACTTCCCCGAAACATATCCCACTTCACCTTGCAATGCTTCGATTGCATTTGAAAGATAAACGAAAGGGGAATTCCAGTTTATCGCTATTTCGTTAGTGGAATAGGAGCAATCGCCATCGAGGAAAGTTGTTTCGGGCTCAGAAGACTCATAGCCTGCACAACGGTCTTGCTTGCCTGGATTTGGACCGCCGGACAATAAGCCGGGAACCGGTTCAGTAACTCCATCAGCAACTGAAGGGCGATGGTGAGGATGCATAATTGACTTACTACCTACGCCTGAAAGAAAAGAATAACCGGTTGCATTTCTGCCCATGAGGTAGTCCAGGTTAGTTAAAGCATAATTGATATACTTCTTGTCTTTTGTAAGAAGGTAGGCATTAATCAAAACAATGCCTTGGTTGGCTGCATTCGAGCTACTACCCCAATTAAAATCTTTTGGCGATTGCCCCATTACTGTTTTGAAAGCGTTGCCTGCCACATTTGAAATATACCTGTCTGCAAATTGTACCAGTTTCTGTCCAATGCCCTGAGCGTCTTTTTGAGCTTCACCCGGCAAGGTTTTCGCAAAACGCAGCAACGTATAAGATGCCAACATCTCTACACTTGCCCATGATGGTAAAGAAAGACTGTCTTTTCTTTGTTTGGTAAAAACATCATAATAACTTTTGTCTTTTGTTGTAACAAACAACTCGGCTGCGGCCCATGCCCACTCATCGGTAAATGTTCTGTCACCATAGCCACCTGTTGTTATTTTCGGCTCGTATTGTTTGTTTATTTCATTCTGGTTGTATTCCATCGCAGGATTCTTCAAGGCCCACTGCCAGGCTTTAACCGAAGCTTTTAAACAACTGTCGGATAATCCTGGTAATTGCTTTTTGAACTTCTGCAAAATGCGGCTGGCCTGGGCGGCTACTGCGGCAAGGTCAAGGGTAGCAGCCACTCCTTTTTGAACTACATACCGTGGAGCCTTTGTAACACCAGGCATAACCATACCATCAAAAGAGGCATTCGTGCATTTGTTGTACACTCCGCCGTCGTTTGGATCCTGCATTGTTAACATCCACCTGAGGTTATAAATAAGCTCATTCAATACCTCAGGAACTGCATCGCGGCTTTCGGGAATATTTGTTTTGAGGGTATCAAAGTATTTTGAAAAATCCTCGTAAGCTGATAACATCGTTCCCATGGTTATACCAGAATTTACAATGTACTTGTTGTAGTCTCCGGCATCGTACCAGCCGCCGGGAGATGAGATCTTTGTTCCGGCAGGCCTCTCTTTACTTGCTGCAGAAGGGTGAATAAAAACTTCCGTATCAGGATGACCGGCGGAACGATGCCATTTGCCTGCGTACTTTTCTTCTAAAGGCATCGATACACGCTGGTAATAATATCCCTTAAGTCCTGCAACCGCAGCTTCGTGATTTACCTTATCGCCAATTCTGAATATATAAGAATGCCCGATACCCGGAACAAACACAACATAGCTTCCTTTCTTTTGCAACCCCGAGAAATCTGCGGCCCGGGTTTTAGTCGACGAGTTTTTTGATTGCATTTCTTCGCCCAGTGTGCCTTTAAACACAGTATCCCTTATGTTGGTTGAGGTGACATAAAAAGCAGATGCATTGGTGGTGCCGGTTACAATGGCAATTTTAGGAGCATTGGTATAAAAACCCAGCTGATTGAGTTTAATACGATCGGTAATCGTTTGCGCAGACAAAGTATTGTAACACAATAAAACGAGTATGGTGAAAGTGGCATAGAGACGCATCGAAGCACCAGGACGAACCAGGCATTTTGATCTTATTTTCATAAACTTATCGTCTGCAAGGAGGTATAATTGTTGATATTTTAGAGTAATCATTTTTAATTATTTTATATGGAATACCGTTCGTTCAGAGGAACTGATGTATCAGAAGTTGGCTTAGGAACCTGGCAATTGGGAAGCGCCGATTGGGGCGTGGTTGGCGATGAAGAAGCATTCTCAATTTTACAGGCATTTATTGATGCAGGTGGTAATTTTATCGATACCGCAGATGTATATGGCATGGGCATTAGCGAGCAAGTTATAGGAAGATTCTTAAAAACAGTACACAAAGAAATACATGTTGCAACAAAATTAGGCCGCGGGTCTGATGAAGGTTTTGGATGGCCGGTAAACTTCACTTACGATAGTATGCGAAGGCAGGTAGAAAGCTCTTTAAAAAACCTTGACTTCCACAAATTGTTTCTGGAGCAACTGCATTGCATTCCTACAGAAGAGCTTCGTTCGGGAAAGGTATTTGATCATTTAAGGAAGCTACAATCTGAAGGGCTTATAAGAAATTGGGGCGTAAGCGTAGAAACCAGCGAGGAAGCCTTGTTATGTCTTGAACAGGAAGGGCTTGCTTCATTACAAATAATTTTCAATTTGTTCAGGCAGCATGTGGCCGACGAGGTATTTGCAAAAGCAAAAGAAAAGGATGTAGCGCTTATAATACGTGTACCACTGGCGAGCGGCTTACTAACCGGAAAGTTTACCGAACAAACAAAGTTTGCCGAAAAAGATCACCGCAACTTCAATGCAAACGGAGATGCTTTTAATGCAGGCGAAACATTTTCAGGAATCGAGTTTTCGAAAGGAGTAGAATTGTCGCGTGAAATAGCTAGTTTGTTCCCAGATCAAAGAATGGCACAATGGGCTATAAGGTGGATCCTTGACCATCCGGAAGTAACAACTGTGATTCCCGGGGCTTCCAAAGTATCGCAGGTAGAAAGTAATATTGCTGCTTCGGAATTACCACCTCTATCTAGTGACTTGCACGGTAAGCTAAGAGAGTTATATGAAGAAAAAATAAAACCGATTATTAGGGGGCATTATTAATTGTGCTACAAAAGAGGCTAACGGGTTTGCCAGTGTAGTAAGGAAACTTTTCTGACCGGCGCTTACTCTTTATTCAGCACCGTTGTGTCACTCACTTGTACTGGAAGTTCTTTGTTTAGAACTAACTTACCATTTGAGCCTATATATTTTGCATAATTTTACCGTAATAAAAACCAGCATGAAAGTATTATTAGATATAAAAGACGAAAAGGCGCATTTTGTGATGGAGCTTTTACAAAACTTTTCATTTGTAAAAGCGAAAACACTTACTCCATATAAGGCGAAAGTACTGGAAGATGTAAAGGAAGCTGTAGAAGAAATGAAATTGGTGAAGGCAGGTAAACTACAAGCTCGTAACCCAGAAGATTTATTTGATGAGTTATAAGGTAAAAACTATACCGAAATTTGAAAAGGAATTGAAGCGGTTGGCTAAAAAATATGCATCACTTAAAAACGAATATCCTGCACTAGTACAAAGCCTTAAACAACAACCGGAACAAGGAACCTCGCTTGGTAACGATTGTTTTTAATTCGCTTAGCTATAGCTTCAAAAGGCAAGGGAAAATCGGGCGGAGCAAGGGTAATTATTTATATGCAAGTTTTACAAACAACGGTTTATCTGCTAACAATTTATGACAAATCCGAACAGGAAAATATACCAGACAAAGAACTTGAGGAACTATTAAAATGGATACCCTAGTCAGGGAAGCGCATTTTGAAGCATTTGACACAAAGCTTTTAGCTTAATAATAGAGTTGCCAGAAAGAAGTCTCTAAATAAATTGTTTCGCTGTTTCGAACTTTCGGCCTTTGTTTTAGTGGTTCTTCCTTCATACATTTTACTATTGCTTCAAGCTACCATCAAAACTGTAACTCTTCCCTTTCTCCGTCTTCACTGTCACCACCATATCTCCATATCGCACAACAGCTGTATTTCCCAGCTTAGATAATATTCTCACCTGCTTCAATTTGCCTTCTTCCCAGTCAATATCCACATCAAAACCTCCTCTTGCAACTATTCCATGTATGTATCCCTTTTGCCAGGCTTTAGGTAAGGCCGGTAGCAATTGTATTTCACCTGCCTGGCTTTGCAACAACATTTCTGTTATGCCGGCTGTTGCTCCAAAGTTTCCATCTATTTGAAAGGGCGGATGATTATCGAAGAGATTGGGCAAGGTTGACTTTCTTAATAATGCTAACAGGTTTTCATAAGCTGCTTCTCCATCTTCCAGCCTGGCAAAGTGGTTAATGATCCATGCACGGCTCCATCCCGTATGACCGCCACCATGCGCCAGCCGGTATTCAATTGTTTTGCGTGCCGCCTGCAATAGCTCTGGTGTTTGTTGTTTATTGATCTGCCTTCCCGGATGTAAGCCGAATAGATGAGAGATATGACGGTGACCGGGTTCAGGTTCTTCAAATTCCTCTGTCCATTCCATAATACGACCATCGCTGCCAACTTTTGTAGGCGCGAGGCGGGTTAAAACTGATTGTAGTTTTTTATTAAAAGCAGCGTCTTTATTAAGCACCTTTCCTGCCTCTATAGTATTGGCAAGCAAATCACGAATGATCATATGATCCATTGTTGGCCCCATTACCATGGTAGCTATTTCGCCTGTTTTTGTTTTAAAAGTGTTTTCGGGAGAAATGGATGGGCCCGAAACGAGTTGTTTTGTCACAGGGTTCTCAACCAGCCAGTTTACACAAAATTCTGCGGCTTCTTTCATAACAGGGTATCCAAGATCAGCCAAGTATTGTTTGTCGCCGGTAAACAAATAGTGCTCCCATAAATGTTGTGAGCACCAGGCAAATCCCATTGGCCACATTGCCCATTGTGGTTCACCATAAGGTTCAGTAAAATGCCAGGGATCTGTAGTAAAATGAGCAACAGTACCAGTAAGTCCATACATGTCTTTAGCAGTTTTACGGGCATCGGGCTGCAGGTCTTTTAAAAATTGCAGGAACGGCATATGCAGTTCGCTGAGGTTGGTTATTTCAGACGGCCAGTAGTTCATCTGGATATTGATGTTGATATGGTAATCTGCACTCCAGGGCGGGTAAAGACCATCGGCCCAAATACCTTGTAAATTAGAAGGCAAGCCACCGGGACGGGAACTACTGATAAGTAAATACCTGCCGAACTGGTAGTATAACTTTATTAGTTGCTGATCGACATATCCATTTTGGATGGCAAGAATCCTTGCATCGGTTGGAAAATATACACCATCGCTGGTGCCAAGATCCAAATCTACCCTTTTAAAATATTTCCGGTAATCCGTTATATGATCTCTCTTAATTTCGTCGTAATTTCTGTTGACAACAGCAGTCATCTGGTTACCAGAAATTAGTAATGGATCGCTTCCCCGATAATCAGTGGCAGCAGTTATCAGCAGGCTAACAGCGTTTGCTTTCTCAACCTTTATACTTTCCCCACTTACCGTTACAGTACCACCTTCATTTATCACTCGCACCCGCGCAATCATTTTTACTCCTACCCCATCCCCAACATGTTCGCTCATTATTATTTCACCATTGGCCACCTCTATTTTCGCCTTGTTTCCTGGTCTGCTTAGCTTCATATCGAAGGTAACGGAAGATAGCTTGCTTGCTGTCAGCCTTACTACTATCGCCTGGTCACCTGCGCTCGAAAAAATTTCGCGAGCAAAAGAGACATTACCGATACGATAATTTACCCTGGCCACCGCACTATCAATATCAAGTTCACGGCGATATTCGGCGACATCTCCCCCCGGTAATTCAAGATCAAAAGCAAGGTCGCCGAGTGTTTGGTAATTGCTCCCTACTTTTTTATCACCCATCATTTTTTCTTTTGCCAGCTTTTGTGCTTCGGCATACCTACCTGCGAAAAGCAGCTTTCTTACCTCGGGTAACGCTGCTTTTGCGGCGGGGTTTACAAAGTCAACGTCTTTGCCTGTCCAAACGGTCTGTTCATTTAACTGTAGTCGTTCAGACTTTATTCCCCCAAAGATCATTGCTCCTAAACGGCCGTTTCCTACCGGCAAAGCTTCATTCCAGTTAGAAGCGGGATGAGTAAACCAGATCTTTAAATCACTACGCCTTTGTTTTGTTTGCGCAATCAACTGTAGCGTAAACAACAGGAATAGTAAACAAACGAACGATTGCAAGGGATATCTTACTTTTTTTACCATCATCTAATATTATATTTAATAGCAGTATTGTAAATTGTCCACTCTCTGCGATTCAAAAGTTTCTTGTTAATGCAAAGAAAGCAAAGAGAAAAACCGCAAAGAACTCAAAGAAAAATTATAATTCATGACGGTGCCGCATAATGAAAGAGTTATGATAAAGAAGACAAAATAAACAAAGTGATCGCTCGAAAACATCTTTCCCGAACTCGGAGGTCTTGTAGCGTTTTTTGCGTTTCAAGATCCGCTGCACTTTGTTCCGTTAGTACAAGAGTGTGACGCAACGAAAGCTACTTTTTTAGCCTGACGTTGGGTACCAACATCTTCTTCACTTCCTGTCCATTTTGATTTGCCTGAATTACAACAATTGCCTTTTTCAATCCTTCAGCATTTGCGCTAACCGTTATTGGGCCAGGTTTACCACTTGATTGAACAATGGCTAAAGCTAGCCCATTTAATGCTGTGTGTTGTTTTGCTTTAAATGGTTCATGACTTGTAGGGTCGCCGCTATCGACCCCTGCGATAAATCCGCCACCTCTTATTGAGAACCTGATAAGATTACCGGCATTAGGAACCATGACACCATTTGTATCGACGATACTTGCCGTAATGAAAGAGAGATCTTTTCCATCGGCCTTAATAACATTTCTGTCTGCTTTTAAAATAATTTTCGCCGGTTCTCCTGCGGTTTTTATCGTTTTAGTCAAAACTGTCTTCCCACCTTTTCGTGATACTGCCTTCAATGTTCCGGGCGTATATGGAACTCTCCATTTAACATGCAGGTCGTCTTCTGTTTTACTTTGAACTCCCAAAGAGGAATCATTCAAAAATAGTTCTACCGAGTCGGCGTTGTTGTAGTAGGAGACTATATCAACGGTGTCACCGTCATTCCAGTTCCAGTGCGGGTAGATGTGCAAAACAGGTTTATTGGTAAATAAACTTTGGTAGAGGTAGTACACATCTTTTGGAAAACCTGCGAGATCAATAATGCCGAAGTAAGAACTGCGGGCCGGCCAGGAATAAGGGGTAGGCTCGCCAAGGTAGTCGAAACCTGTCCAGATATACATGCCCGACGCCTGGCGGTTCCTGAGCAAAGTTTTGATACTTTCTTCATGCGTAGAACCCCAGGGAGTGCTTACATTGTCGTAAGCAGAAACCGTGAAGGTTCCATTTGGATTTTCGAAGGGAATATCCCACCGTTTCGGCCAGCGGCGAATGGTATCGAAAGGAACAAGATCGTAATGGCCGCGGGTTTGAAGGGCAGAAGTGCTTTCGGTAACAATCATCTTTTTGCCGGGGAATGTTTGCAACGACGAATCCCATAACCAGTGATGATAATTGTATCCGACCATATCAAAAGCACCAGACTGAACAATATTGTTCCAGCTTCCGGTCTGGTCGTTTGCGGTGGTGATCTCCCTGGTACCATCAAGTGCTTTTACAATGTTTACCAACTCCCTTGAGATAACACGGCCCGTAGTATCTCCTTTCGCAGGATCACCCCCCTGTTCGGGTATTTCATTACCGACGCTCCAGATAAATACTGATGGGTGATTCCGGTCTCTCAATACCTGGTCTTCGAGGTCCTTCTGGTGCCATTCGTTCCAGTAAAGATGGTAATCGTAGGGCGACTTTTGCTTCGCCCACATATCGAAAGCTTCATCCATTACTATAAAGCCCATTTTGTCGCACAGGTCCAACAACTCGGGTGCAGGTGGATTGTGTGAAGTTCGAATGCCGTTGCAACCCATTCTTTTTAAGATCTCCAATTGCCGCTCCAGTGCTCTTGTATTAATAGCAGCCCCTAATGCTCCAAGATCGTGGTGGTTACAGACGCCAATAATCTTCATCGACCTGCCATTTAAAGAAAACCCTTTTTTTACATTGAAATTAAAAGTGCGAATGCCAAAGTTTGTTTCGTAAGTGTCGGCAATTTTTCCATTTACCAATACCTGTGAAATCGCTTTGTACAAATAAGGCCGCTCGGTCGACCAAAGCTTCGGCAAGTTAATTTCGAGAGATTGCTTTATTGGAGTAGCGGGACTGTTTACAAGCGTTGAATCGCTAGCAATGGTTGCGGCGCTTACTGATCTTGCCACTTGCCGGCCTGCAGCATCGAGAACAACTGTTTGCAAGGTTATAGGCTGAACCGAATCGTACTGGTTTCGGATGCTGGTAATTATATTTACCGTTGCCAAAGTAGGAGCAACCATCGGGGTGGTAATGTAAGTTCCCCAATTGTCAACGTGTACTTTATCAACTGTAGTTAACCAGACATTGCGATAGATTCCCGAACCACTATACCAACGAGAGTTTGGCTGGCGCAGATTATCAACTTTTACAGCAATCACATTTGTATCCTTTCCATAATTGAGGTACGGTGTTAGGTTGTATTGGAATGAAATATAGCCGTTGGGACGTATACCTAAAGAGTGACCATTAATAAAAACTTCGCTGTTACGGTACACGCCGTCAAAGGTTATGAGAACAGTTTTACTTTTTGATGCTTCCGGTATAAAGAACTTTTTGCGATACCAGCCCATTCCTCCGGGCAATGCTCCCCCACCGGCAGTTGCGGGGTTTGTTTCACTAAACTCTCCTTCGATGCTCCAGTCGTGCGGAAGGTTCAACCTTCTCCAGGATGTGTCATCAACACCCGCGGCTGAATAATCTGAAACGCTGTCAAGAGTAAATCGCCAGTTATTATTAAAGCTTTCGGTTGTCCTGGAATTTTTGGTGGTACTTGTAGCAACTTTTTTTGGTGTTACCTTAATTTTTGTTGGTGCTTTTATTGGTGTTGTCGCTTTGGTTACAGGCTGAGCAGGCCCCTGTATAGTAATAAGAAGAAGCAAAAACCCTATAAACCCTTTTGTAAAATTATTCATGGTTAGCCTTGTTTAATATTCCCGAAACTCTAGCAGATGCAATCTGAGTGCCGTGGGTTTTAAAAAGTGGTGCAAGGCAGCCACCCGGCTCCCAAATCCTTTATTTCAAAAAAAAGCGGCAGTACAAGTTTGCCCTGTACTGCCGCATAAAAGTGAAGATGCCTAATTCTACAAGAACCTGTTGATAATATTTTCCATATACTCCTGGCGTCCGCTTCTTACTTCCGGCTCGCCATTTTCAATAGCGTACTGCCTTAAATCTTCCAGGCTTAGTTTACCTTGCTCAAATTCTGCACCTTTTCCGCTGTCGAAAGATGCATAACGTTCCTGGCGTATTTTCTTATATTCTGATTTGTTTAAAATATTTTCTGCACTTATCAATGCTTTTGCAAATACATCCATACCACCAATGTGACCATAAAAAAGGTCTTTTGGATCAGTGGAATTTCTACGTATTCTTGCATCGAAGTTTACACCGCCGCCTTGCAGGCCCCCTGCTTCCAAAACGATCAGCATAGCTTCTGTTAGCTCTTCAACACTGTTGGGGAACTGGTCAGTATCCCAGCCGTTCTGGTAGTCGCCGCGGTTTGCATCCATTGAGCCTAGCATTCCTGCGTCTGCAGCAACCTGTACTTCATGGGCAAAAGTATGACCGGCCAAAGTTGCATGGTTCACTTCAAGGTTTATTTTGAAATCGTTTTGTAACCCGTATCTATTCAGAAAACCTACTACAGTTGCAGCATCGTAATCGTATTGGTGCTTTGTTGGCTCCATTGGTTTTGGCTCGATGAAGAACGTTCCTTTAAACCCGTTCCTTCTTCCGTAATCTTTGGCGGTCTCCAGGAACTTCGCAAGGTGTTCCTGCTCTCTTTTCATATTGGTGTTTAAAAGGCTCATATAACCTTCCCTGCCGCCCCAAAAAACATAGTTTTCGCCGCCTAAAGCAATGGTTGCATCTAACGCACCTTTTACCTGGGTAGCGGCATGGGCCAAAACATGAAAATCAGGATTTGTTGAAGCCCCGTTCATATACCGACGATGCGAGAACACGTTAGCGGTACCCCATAATAATTTTACACCGGTTTGCGATTGTTTTTCTTTTGCATACTCCACCATTGCCTGCAAACGTCTCTCATACTCCACTACATCATTCGTGTAATCTACAACGTCGAGGTCATGAAAGCAATAATACTCCATGCCCAGTTTGGTTATAAATTCAAACGCTGCATCCATCTTGTCTTTTGCCTTTTCCACTGCATCCTGTTTTTGGCACCATGGATGACTGAAGGTAGGTCCGCCAAAAGGATCGGCGCCATCGTACACGAACGAATGCCAGTAAGCGCATGAAAACTTCAGGTAATCTTTCATCGATTTGCCTGCAACCATCCTGTTTTCATCGTACCAGCGAAAAGCCAAAGGATTATCGCTTTCAGGCCCTTCATATTTAATTTGCCCGACGCCTGGAAAATATTCTTTTTCTCCAATTAATACTGACATAGATGTTTGATTTTATGATTTACGATTGTGTGATTTCTGATTTCTGATTTCGAATTTCGGATTTCGGATTTCGGATTCTATGATTCCTGGATTTATAATTTGAATATCACTGGAATTTTTTGGTACGGGCATTTGTTCTTTGAGGTATCATCGTTGCGTCGCATTCCGTTCATCGGCAGATTCTTTGTTTAAACTTTTTTCGCATTACATTTTGTCTGTACTGGGATTTATAGGATTATTGGGATGAATGGGATAGAAACGTTTTTCGTCCAATTGCTTTCTCTAACGATTCAGTCACTAACTCTTATTTTTTATGAGACGAATAGAATCACCGCAAGTACAAGTGAGTGACACAACGATGTTGATTAAAGAACTTTAGTTTGTAACATAACGCCCTTTTTCCTTCAGCACCTTTCCTATTAAACCAATAACTATAAGACTATGAACTTATCAACCTATTAACTTATCAACCCGATCACCCATCCCTACGCCTTATGCCCTACACCCTCTTCCTTCTTATTCAAATGCATTTGTAGCACTTCTTTCCATTCGTGGTATAGTTCGTTGTACGTTTGTTGATTATCCGGCTCCACCAGTTGAACGGGTTGCATTTTGCTAAACGCATCTTGCTCGTTAGCAAAGGCTTTTGCACCAATCCCAGCACCGATTGCGGCGCCTACACTTCCATCACTGGCATACAACTCAACGGGAACGCCGGTAGCATTTACAAAGGCTTCTGTAAACACGGGGCTATAAAACATGTTTGCTTTACCGGCCCTGATAATGGTAGGATGCATGTCGTTTTCACGCATAATATCGAGACCGTAGCGGAAGGCAAAAGCAATGCCCTCTTGTGTTGCACGGAAAATATGCGGACGCGTGTGAACATTTAAATCGATGTCGTGAAAATGCGCTCCTATTATCTTGTTCGACAACATGCGTTCTGCACCATTTCCAAAAGGCAATACTTTGAGGCCGTTGCTTCCGGTGGCAATTTTTGCTGCTTCTGCATCGATGCGTTTGTACGACAAGTCGGGGGCCATATTATCGCGAACCCAACGGTTTAAAATACCGGTTCCGTTTATGCAAAGTAAAATGCCAAGACGCTTTTCATTTTCAGAGTGGTTAACGTGTGCAAACGTATTCACCCTTGACTGCTTATCATAGGTAAGCTGATCGCTTACTCCGTATATAACACCAGACGTGCCCGCGGTAGCAGCTACCTCACCGGGTTTCAGTACGTTTAACGATAAAGCGTTGTTTGGCTGGTCGCCTGCCTTATATGTTACAGGTATTCCTTCTTTTAGTCCCAAAGACTCAGCAACTGATTTTTTCAAGTGGCCATGTTCCGTAAATACAGGATTTATTTGAGGGATTATGGAAGAATCGAATTTAAAATAATTGATCACATCTTCAGATAACGCGTCTTTCTGGAAGTCCCAAAATACACCTTCCGAAAGCGCTGATGAACTTGTAGTGACTTCGCCGGTAAGTTTCATAGCAATGAAGTCGCCGGGCAGCATCACTTTATCAATGGAACTATATATGCCCGGTTCATTTTCTTTTACCCAGGCAAGTTTAGCGGCAGTAAAATTTCCGGGTGAGTTAAGGAGGTGTGACAATGATTTTTGCTCACCAATTGCGGCAAAGGCTTTGTCGCCAAAAGGAATGGCGCGGCTATCGCACCAGATAATAGAATCGCGGAGAGGAGTTTGGCTTTTGTCGACCACTACAAGTCCGTGCATCTGGTAAGCAATTCCGATAGCGCCTACATCCTTAAGGTTAATTTCATTGGAGACCGCTACCCGCTTTATTGCCTGTTGCACATGTTCCCACCACATTTCGGGTGATTGTTCTGCCCAGCCCGGTTTGACTGTTTTAATTTCGCTTTCCGTATCGGGAAATTGAGCGGAAGCTACAGCATGTTGCGTTTGAGAATCTACGACAGAGACTTTGATAGAGGAGGTTCCTACGTCTATACCTAATAATAGCATCGTTAGTTGAATTTAGTAACCGAAATTTTTATTTGTTAATTGCTGATATAAAAGCAGTTGAACAACTTTCAATTTATGGCAAAGCTTTAGATATGCAATTTTGAGACCGCAAGTTATTTTCATTTTTACCAAAACACTGCTACTTTTTTATAGAAAACCTAAACTATTTTAATTAAAATTGTACATTTATTATCCTTTCTCACTTAATATCATTTATGAAGCCATTAATTGAGCAACTTCCCCTTTCGAACGATACCTCATTTGTTGCCGAAACGCACCGTACCCCAAATTTTGAAGTGCCATGGCACCAGCATATTGAAGTGGAAATGATCCTTTTTAAAGAAGGCGCAGGTCTTAGCTTTATAGGAAATTATGTGGGTGAATTTGAACCGGGTGATATTTTTTTTCTCGGCGCTTACCTGCCCCATACCTTTCAAAAAAGTGGTGATATTATTACGAGTGCAGTTGTTGTTCACTTCAGGGAAGATTTTTGGGGAAAGGAGTTCCTTCAATTACCTGAGAGCAAAGGGATAGAACAACTTTTAACCACTTCGTTGCAGGGATTGAAAGTTACAGGGAAAAGCAAAGAACAATTAAACCCGTTAATTGCATCTTTAGAAAAAGAAAGAGGCTTCAAACGCATTATAACGCTTTGCGAATGCCTCGATATTCTTTCGGGAAAAGAAGAGTTTATTACACTCTCTACCCAGGAAGTGAAAGAGGTAAACACTAAGAACCGGGAACGAATCGACCGGATCTTTCAATATACCATGGAGAATTTCAGAGAACCGATTCAACTGTCTGCAATTGCCGGAATCGCAGATATGAGCGTGCCTGCCTTTTGTAATTATTTCAAAAAAAGTACGCGTAAAAAATATATCGATTTTTTAAACGAAGTGAGGATTGGCTATGCATGTAAATTACTTACCGATAATACTCAAACAACTGTGGAAGGTGCTTGTTATGATAGTGGCTTTAATACTTTAGCCAACTTTAACAAGCAATTTTTGAAGGTGAAGAAAATGACACCTTCTAAGTATAGGAAGGTGTTTTTGGGGAGGGTGAAGGCGGAGGAAGGGGGATGAAGGGCGGCAAGATAGTCCGATCTTAAAATTCGACCAGCAAATATTTAAAATAGATCCAATAGGAAGAGTGTACCAAGCAACAAGAGTCTTTTTTCAAAAACTCTACTTTCCCTGATACACTCCACTTCTCAATAATTCATAGCGGGCTCTTACTCTTTTATTATTTTTTGTATCAACCTTTTGCCATTTACGAATGCTATTAGTACATACGTGCCCGGACTAAGCGCAGGCAAATCGCTCAACATTAAAGTATTGCCATCGGTTGTTACTTTTCGTTGGTATACTAATCTTCCGGTTGCCGTATATATCTCCACCATTTGTACCTTTCCGCCATTTCCAATTTGTAACCCGAGTGTCTTATTAAAAGGATTGGGATAGGCAATAAGTAATTCCTGTGTATTTGGGGGAGCAGGTGATATAGAGTTATGTTCCTTGCGATTATAGGTTATTGGCTCGGTGTTGATAGCACCGTTCCTTTCCAGGGTCAGCTTGTAATTACCGGTTTCGGCCCCCCAGTCATCCAGGACAAGGATAGTATATACTCCTGTTTTCTGCAACTTTAAAGTATCGAACCGCACTGATCCACCCCATGATCGCCTAAACATATTACCTCCCGGTTCATATATTTCAACCAGTGGTGTATAAGAATATGCGCCAGAGGATTTGGCAACAAAGAGGGTTATGATGTCATTTACTGTCCCATTGAAAGTATAAGCTTCAATAGCAGCAGGTGCGAATGTGCTACCGTGCACAGTAGTATCATAGGTCAAGGGTGTTCCTAAAGGAGGTTTAATTCTAAACAAGCTTAATCCATAATTACCGGTCTCGGCTCCCCAGTCATCCAGGACAAGGATAGTATATACTCCTGTTTTCTGCAACTTTAAAGTATCGAATCTCACTGAGCCACCCCATGATCGCCTAAACATATTACCTCCCGGTTCATATATTTCAACCAGTGGGGTATAAGAATATGCACCCGAGGATTTGGCAACAAAGAGGGTTATGATGTCATTTACTGTCCCATTGAAAGTATAAGCTTTAATAGCAGCAGGTGCGAATGTGCTACCCTGCACAGTAGTATCATAGGTCAAGGGTGTTCCTAAAGGAGGTCGAATTCTAAACAAGCTTAATCCATAATTACCGGTCTCGGCGCCCCAGTCATCCAGGACAAGGATAGTATATACTCCTGTTTTCTGCAACTTTAAAGTATCGAATCTCACTGAGCCACCCCATGATCGCCTAAACATATTACCTCCCGGTTCATAAATTTCAACCAGTGGTGTATAAGAATATGCGCCGGAGGATTTGGCAACAAAGAGGGTTATGATGTCATTTACTGTCCCACTGAAAGTATAAGCTTTAATAGCAGCAGGTGCGAATGTGCTACCCTGCACAGTAGTATCATAGGTCAAGGGTGTTCCTAAAGGAGGTCGAATTCTAAACAAGCTTAATCCATAATTA
>Ga0181464_1000246_pt1 | contig 20632 bp, 12 predicted proteins | sample InSIn2gowninarea_FD_119074 | JGI IMG/M metagenome (GOLD analysis project Ga0181464, IMG submission 119074) | Clean room microbial communities from NASA Spacecraft Assembly Facility at Jet Propulsion Laboratory, Pasadena, California, USA -... ...
TTGTTAAAAAAACTACCAGACACCATCTTTCCTTCAACACTCATCCAGAGCCACTATCTGTTGCCTACAACCTAAGAACCTCAACGAAATTCACAACACCAACTTTCGGTTTCAAGTATTCTACAAATATACACCACATTTACCCTTGTTAATACAAAATAGTTCAATTTATTTAACATTGAATGAACTTAACTTAGCTATCCTACCTATGAATTAGGAAATTTTCACCCAGACCCTTAAATAACCTACAAAACCTAGACCATTGGTCGAACCCCGCCAATTTAATTTTCGATTTTTACCCCCACTTTCCACACAATGACTACCCACATTTCCCTAAATGTTAAGCCTATTTCAACCCCCCACCTTGACCTGATCACCTACCCTTGGCTGATAGGGATTTCCAAATTAAAGATAAATCTTCAACCTCTGAAAGAATGAAGCTCCACTTCTAGAGGAAAGACATATTTTCAAACCATGCTGATGATATTTACTTCTGGGAGTGAAATCTCCCCCTCTACTCATTCCCAGAAGTCCATGGTCTCCCAAAAATTACCCATTATTGTCAGACCTGTTACATCCCCAGCCAGAGGGTTGTAGTAGCCCCCAATCAACAACTGCTCTTCACTATCACTCCAAAATCCATCAATCAGATGTTACAAGTCCATCCCATCCAAAATTTAGCTCCTTTGTCCATTGGAGGACTACTAGAACTCTATAATCTATTGACACCTACAAAGCCAAGCAAGTTTTCAAAGATTTCATAGTTGTGAAAGAACATACACCAAGTTTTACTCCTCCATACATAGCCCCCATATTTTCACAAACTGCCAGGGATATTATCACCATGATATCTTTCATCCTTGGATGCAAAAGAAATTAACATGTAAATGAAGTCACGTTTTCATTCCTATCCATTTTTACCCCTAGTAAACCTCCTACCATCAAGTTTGACTATGCACAGTTCATTGCAGAAAAATGCATGAACAACTCATCGGATTGCCGCTGAAAGGGTGTTTAAGTTCTCTATAGTATTGTATTATTTGTTTCTATACTATCAAACAGATAAATTCCCTATGAAGATTGTAAAAGGTGATAGTAGAGGAAAAGAGAGGTCTGTAATCTATTGGACACTTATTGTCCAAAAATATTCTACTCTTTCTGATTATAAGGACTTCATAGATTCCTTTGTCCACCTTGTGATGAATATGTTGATAGGAACTATGCAACCTAGGATTAGTCCTCAAATGAAAAGGGTACTTCAACTGGACAAAAACAGTAAGATAGGAGACTAGTACTTGTATCAGAATCACACAGAGATAAGAGTCTATGGCTGCCAATTGGCTCCATACAAATTGCAAAAGTATCTTCCCTTAATAATTTTTTCCTTGGAGTCTTTCAGGAAAATCATCAACTCAGATGATGTCCACTTTATGGCTGCAAAGAAGAAGGCCCAATTCAGAGTCAAAAGTGAACTAGCTGCCTTTATTTGCAATAATAGACAAGTTGGACCAGCGGCAGACAATATGTTAAAGGAGTTGAAGTTTGCCATGATTTTTATGTGGCAGTATGACCCTCATGGTGTAATAACAAAAATGAGAGAAAGGGTTAAATTAGCTCCTTATGTACATTATTCAGGGCTTGGAATTGAAAGATATGCCAAACAAACTAAATGGCTAGAAAACACTTTGGTAGATAAAGATAGCACAACAATTGATGTTGAAAAAACTCTGTATGATATTGAGCAATAGATTGACCTGAGTGAGTTCCTGCAGGTCCCAGATCAAGGCCAAAGGATGAATTATCCCTCTGTATTGCAAACACCCCTAAATAAGGAGAAAAACCCAAAAAGTAGAGAAGAGACTTCTAGTTCCCAGATGGAAACAATTGATGAGCAAGAAAACCAAAGGAAAAGTAGAAAATTGAATCCTGTATCTGATCAGGAAGAACAGATAGAGGTGGAAGGAACATAGTCAAAACCACAATTAGAACCACAGTCAGAATCTCGGCCTGACACAATAGGATAGAAAGGGAAAGAGGTAGAGGAAACAAATGAACAAACCACCTCTAGCATACAATTGATAGAAAGGAAGAAGTCAACAGAGGTTTCTTCTTTTGTCAGACCAGCTGACAAAGAAAAAACCTTTTAAGGATGGGTATAAGGAGATTAAGATGAGAAATGAAAAATTGAAAGCTAAGACATATGCTCAACATTTCAAACATTTAGCTCCTAACTAGAGTAGACATATGTCTGCATTTGATATTGAGGAAGGAAAGATGCAAATGTCATATATCCATCCAACAATGCCACAACCCATGTCTGTAGCAGATTATAGGAAGGCCACATTTGAAGTATTGGCAAAGGACATCAATCTAGTGGACCAAATAGAGTTTCACAAACAAGATGGACAGATGATATACTACACCCTAACTGGTAAGGCCATGGATGCATACAGATTATAGGAGTCCTTGAATAATACCATTGCACAATTTAAACTCAAGAGGGCCTCCTCCAGTGCTAAAGACACAAGGATTAAATCCTTGGAAGGCCTAATCATTGAGCTGGGCCATGAGCCAAAGGACATAAAAGCTACTAAGAAATTGATAAAAAAAAGGAATGAAGACATTGCAGCCCTAAAAGACAGATCAAACTGCCTCAGTCACAACACCCTCAAACAAAACAAGTCCTACAGAGCCAAAATTCCTAGGAGGAAATGCTTGACTTAGTGTTGTAGTTGAACACCCAGCTGAAAAAAATGGAAAAGGAAATGGACAAGCTGACCAAGTAGGCTAGCCTCCAGGAAAATGTAGCCATAGTCATCCCAACTGTCACCACAATAGTACCATCAACATTGGTTGAGAAATTGGCTCCTGCAGTTCCATTGGTCACTGCATTACTTGCAACAACACCATCTACTTCAGCAATAGGGTCGACTATAGCAGATTCTACATGTCGAGAAGCCACTAAGTTGGCTAAATCTATTGAAGAAATGTCCCTCAAAGCCAATGAAATCAGGAAATTGGAAGAGAAAGTGAACAGTCTGGAGACAGATTGTAACCTGGCTCAAATTATGAATAAGGAAGAACATCAGAAGGTAGCAAGATTAACTGAGAGGATAAAGAATCTAGAGAAGGAAATGACTCTAGGTGAGCCATTGGGACAAGCAAAAGAAAAATTTTGGGCCAATATCATTGAATCTGTCAATGATATTTTACCATCAATTTAGGTAATTTTTTAGCAGATTGATCTGGTAAAAGAGGCCATAGAGGCAATTCAAAAGGTTAAAACAAAGTTGGAAGGGATACCAGAAGAGGCAACTAGGATCATTGAATTTTTGAATTCCAAGAGAAAATATGAACTGGAATAATTAGATATTAGTGACAGGACAGGGACAATCCTTGAAGTAAGAAGAGTTCTTACTAAAATGAATTTGATGCAGAACTTGGAAGACAAGTGTCAGACTATGCATCTTTCTATTGATAGATTTAAATTCAAATTTGACACTTTGGCGCAGAAAGGTTTACCAAGTCCTTTGGTAATTAGTGACAAGTTGATGACATAAGAGGACTATAACAAAAATCTTAGGGAAGTGACAAAAACTTAGGTTAACAATGCAACCATCCATAACACAGCAAAACAAGGGATGCCCTCTCGTAAATTCCTTTACCAAGCTTTGGAAAACTAGTAAATAAGCTGACATTTTCTAAGTACACAAAGGCTGACGAGGTCTTCAGGAGGTTGAAGAACATTCAGTTACCAACTGAAGAAAGATGGGAGCAGCTAACTAAGTTACTTTTTTCAAAGTAAGTTCAGCAATTAACACAGTTTGGTAAATATAGAATGCAGAAAGTAAATAGTTAGTTGTCCTAGTCAAAGAGGAGATAAGTTGAAGAGCATCAGATGACAACAAAAATATCAATCAGCTAAAAATAAAAGGAATTAGATATAATAGTGCCAAAAAGGAATCGGTTAGAAATGTGGCATTACATTTTTAGAATTAGATATTTTTTTCCCTAAAGTAACTCCCAAGTCAGTTTGGGATATTTTGTAAATAATTTTGTATAAATACTTCATAATTCGAAGTATGTAGGGTGGATTCTATTAGAAATTTCTATAGACCTTTTAATCAAAAAACCTAGAATGTTATTGTATCATTTGTTGAGCCAACAAGCTGGATTGATAAATAAAGATAAGATATTTCCAAGGATTCATGTGTGGAGCAAATTTTAGACAAGTATTTTCATGTGTTATTGTTATTTTTCTCAAGTCATTCATAATCTTTAATGTTTTTTTCAATCAAGATGTTATAACTAAAATAATACTTCAAAACTTGTTTAATTACACTCTGTCTTAACAGTTATACATTTAAATGTTTTCTGCTCATATCTAAATTAAAGAATTCTTAATTACTCTTTGGTTTAGATTGATTTCTTGAATATACAAGTTAAAGGATTCTTAATTTCCCTTTGATCTTGATTACCCCTTCATTCCTAATTCATTATCTGGGTCTGAGAATCTGTAACTTCTCTCTCACCCCGAGTGAAACCCTTTCACCCCTTAGTCTCAAAGATCTGAAAAACACTCTACTATCTTGTCCTTGGAAGATTCTCTTTAGTGAGTTAATCCAATTTTGCTTCCCTATTGTTTGACTCCATATCCCAATGGTCTAAAAGACATCATTTTATCCATCTATCTAAGTTGATCCCACCACCCAATCTCAAACAAAAATAAAAAAACCCCTTGAACAATGATAACTAGCCTAAAAACATATTAACTAAAACAACGTTAAATTTTAAAGAGAGAGCCCTCTCTGAGCATTAGGAAGGCTAGTTCCTGATCTTCAAAAGTGGTTCGTGGTTACCTATGGTTTTTCTTTCTTTTTACTTCAAAAGAATTATTAGAGTGATAACAGATTCCATGGGCACTTATCAGGGGTGCACAAGGAATAAGTGTTCCAAGATGATCCAAAAAGTTTGGAGGAGAAATTATCGTTGTAGTTACTGCAACGAGGATGGAAACTAGGGAGCCACATGCTAGATACTCCTTGCCCATAAAGAACGTATGAATAAAACAACTACTGAAGATGTTCAATAAGATAATCTTCCATAGGGAGATGACCCATTCACTTTGTTGAGTAAGAGATCATTTTACTAGATATAGTAGCTTGTCATGTCAACATTTTGTAAATCATGTGTTGCGATATAATTGTAAAATTGATGATGTATTTTGCATCGCTTATTAAAGCAACGATGATGGTTTTTGCATTTTACTGATAGTTGGGGTATTGGTTTCTATTGTGATGTAAACTTTGCCAAAGAGTGTGTGTTATAAACTCTTGGTGAGTATGGGGTTATTTGAGTCATGTGTGGTCTTGTATGAAATTTGCAAAGAATGTACCATATGTTTGCATGGAATTCATATGTTGAAAGAGTGTCTTGACAAAGGCACATGTAAATGTAGATTATGTTCATGCTTTTGGAGGAACATGTGAAAATTTGGAAGCCCAAATTTCTAATGCAACAGCTGATTAAGTTCCTTCTATTTGTTAAATTACTGAACAAATTATTTACTACATCCTACAACAAATACCGAAACTAATACACTACAACCTTCACCAATTAAAAAGTATACGTGGAAATAAGAAATAGAGCAAGAAAGAAATACATAACACATTGCACCGTTATGTTTGGACGAATGTCCTTGGGAAAACCAAATGTGGGAAAACTGGTGTAACAAGTGAGGGTTTGTATTATCAAGTAGTAGTTTTCTGAATACAATTCATTGGATGCTCAAATAGCTATTAGATAGACATAGAATTTGGGAAAAAAATATAGTGAGATGACCTCAACCTATCACTAGAAGAACTGAAACTGATCTGTGCTGGAGGTGAGCCTCTGCGCAGTCCTATGTCAACCCCATATAGTCACTGTGTCGTTGCAAGTTGGATTGTGTTGCACCTCCTTTTGATCCTCTGATGGATGGAAACTTTAGATCTCCGGCCTCCCGGTTTCACACCCCAGCTTTGACACTATATCCTGACTGCTCCTCAACCAATTTTTTATCTCCCTATGGAGCTCTATGCTACCACAACATAGCTCTACGTGGCCTTGCATCAGCGTCTCTAGACGTCTTTTTCCCTCTCTACCTTGTACTCTCTGGACCAGGAAAAATTCCCTTTGGAAACTATTTGTTCCCCTCATTGTAGGAAATATCCTTGATCGATTCTCTAGCAACTGTCGTGATACCCTCTCTGAGAAATTTGATCTCTTGATCTCTATTCGATGTGATTTCCAAATTCCCATCAAACCTCCTCTTATAATCTTATCATTGAGAACCAATGACCCAGATTAGATTCTAATCAATGGCTCAAATTGTTTTGGCTTGATCCTCATCTTCTTATAGAAGTCTCACCACAGTTTGATTAATACCCTTTAATTATTTTAATTTCCTAAGTTTCGACTTAGGTACCCATTAAAAATAATTAATCGTTTTTAATAAAACTGTCTCCAGGTGGAATTTTCCAAAACAATTTTTGGCTATTGTAGAATACATGTGCCCTAGCCTCCTAGAAATAAACACTCCCTCTTAGAGAGGAATGTGTTGTGGTAATGCAACCTGCTGAAGCATCACCCTTCTCTGTAACATCTCTCTCTGCAGTACTGATATATGAAATTGCTTCCCACCAACAACTATGTAAATTCTACATTTGTACAACTGCTAAATCTGCCACTGCCAACACTACATCTCTACTGAAGCCCTCATAATTTTTGGAGTTGTGATGCTACTTGAACTACCATTTCCAATATTGCATCTGTACTGCAACCTTATCCAACTGCTACTGCTACTGCATCAACAACAAAAAAACATCCAAAAATATTGAACATGTGTTTAGTGTGATGCATATGTTGCTGGATACCTGATTACTGCTAGTCTTTGCACTAACACTCTGAAGCCTCTACATTACTGCTGATTCTAAACTATGCTACTTAGTCTCTGGCACTCCTTGCTACTACAATTTTCACTCTGACACTCCTTTGCATCAACTGATCATGTTCCATCCTTCTACTTATGATATGGGTTCTCGTAGCATGGTATTGATCCAAGAGGTGGACTCCCTAAGGATCTTGCCCATCTGTAGTTATTATGAACTACAGTTCTAGATCACCCCACCTCTCCCCTAGAGTTATCTAGGAAACCATGGCAAAATCCTCCTCCTCGATCTTTGTAGATGCAATGTTTGGATCATGCTTCTCGTCTTTGTCTTTCTTCTTGAGAGGAAACTATGTAGCATAGTGACCAAGTTCACCACACTGGGAGCACCTGATCTTTCAGACATCTTTCTTCTTCTTCCAATTCTCCTGCTACCCCTTAGATGCAAGGGTTGCATTATCTTCCTCCTCCATGGGCCTTGTTCCACTGCTGCTACTGTTATCAATTTTTCACTTGACCAATTCTTTCCTCATCTTTTCTCGCTGAAGAGTAGCCCACATCCCTTCCAAATTTTGCAATCTCTCTCTGCCCAATATGCTCTGGACAAATACTTTCCACTCTTCTAAAACAGAATTTAGGGCCAACCTCACCATCTCGGTAGGTTGAGGTTTTAACCCCACAACTTCCAATGAGATTCTAATTTCCTTACGGTTCATTAGGAACAGATCAATGTGTTCCCCCTTCTACATCTACGTGGATCTCATCTTATGCTCCAAGTACATCTTCTGCTACTCAGAAGATCCTTCGTATCGCATAGACAATGCTTCCCACATTTTATGGGAAATATCCTTGCTGGTAATGTGACACACTATGTGATCTCTCACTCTATTAATGATCGATTGTTTGGCCTTCACCATTTCTGCCTTGTACTACGTGATCCATGGGTACAACTACCAGACTGTTGACATATGTTTTGGGATTGCGTTCATAGAGAAGGCATGAGATCCTTTCCTTCCACATCATGTAGTTGGATGCATCCTCCAACTGATCTTGATCTCACAACCCATGAGCTACCATCTCTACCAATGAAATGTCAAACTGCCTCCTCTCTCCTCTGCACTGCTATTGAGCTGGTCTACGCACTCCCTGCTGGAGTTAGTAGATCTGCTACTCCTTGCTACTACTCTGCAAATGAGAATTCTGACTTCTTGGATGGAAGTCCTTTGAGGAAGAATTCCCTAAAAGATGTCTCTCTTCTTCCTTTTGACATTTTTCTTCCCTAGCAACTGCTACAAAAAACTATGTCACACAAGTAACCTCCTCTGCGCTAAAGCTTTTGCATTGCTCCCTCTGAGACTGGTAAACTTCGATTTGGAAGCCTTACCTCTTTGTCGACTCACTCAGAGAGAGACCTTCCTCAAAAATTTTGGCATCCTAGCCTGGACTCTGCAATCCCTTGAGGGATTCGATTTTTTTCCTACACATCACTTCGACCCTCCTTCTCTTTAGCACTGGGATCTTCTGGCTCTGCTCTATTGCTTCACTTGTAGCTCTGGTACCATGTGAAAATTTGGAAGCCCAAATTTCTACTACAACAACTGATTAAGTTCCCTCTATTTTTTAAATTATTGAACAAATTATTTACTACATCCTACAACAAATACCGAAACTAATACACTACAACCTTCACCAGTTAAAAATTATATGTAGAAACAAGAAACTGATGAAGAATGAAATACACAACACATTACATCGTTAGTTTTAGACAAACGTCCCTAGAAAAACTGAATGCGGGAAAACTGATGCAAAAACTAAGGGTTTGTATTATTAACCAGTAGTTTTCTTAATACAATTCATTGGATGCCCAACTGCATATTTGATATAGAGAGAAACTAGGAAAAAAATATACTTAGATGATCTCACCCTATCCTTGGAAGAACTGACATTGATCTATGCTAGAGATGTGCCTCTATGCTATCATGCGTCAACCCCACGCAGTCACTACATCACTGCAGCTAGGACTATGTTCCACCTCCTTTTGATCTTCTACTGGCTAGAAAATTCAACTCTATGGCCTCCCGTTGTCACACCCCGGCTCCAGCACTAGATCATGACCACTCCTCAACAAAATTTAGATCTCCACCTGAATCTCTGTGCTGTCACATCATAGGTTTGCGTGGCCCTATGTCCATTTCTATGGACATCTTTCTGGCCTCTCCACCTTGTACTCTCCAAACCAAGAAAAATTCCCTCCAGAAATTAGCCATGCACCTCATTGCAAGAAATCTCCTTGATCGATTCTCTAGCAACTGCTGTGTTACCCTCTTCTGAGAAATTCAATCTCTTGATCTTTGTCGGATGTGATTTCCAAATGTCCATCAAGCCTCCTCTTATAATCTTCTTGTTGAGAACCACTAACCCGGATTAGATTCTAATTAATGGCTCAGATAATTTTTTCTTGATCCTCGTCTTCTTTTAGAAGTTTCACCCACAATTTGATTAATACCCTTTAATTATTTTAATTTCCTAAGTTTAGACTTATGAACCCATTAAAAATAATTAATGATTTTTATAAAACTGTCTTTAGGTGGAATTTCCCAAAATGATTTCTGGTAGAATACATGTGTCTTGGCCTCCTTGCAAATTTTTAGGCTCGTAGCACATCTGATGCTACTAGAAATCAATAGAATGATCCAGGTGGCTTGAGAAATGCTCCAAATTCAGAAGTGGCTTTAGAAAAGCTCAAAAATCAGAGTTTTTGGATTGAAGTGAAACTAAGATTAGGTTGAATATATCATTACAAGATTTTGAACGATGCAAACGACACCTCAATCCAAGTTCGTATGTCAAATTTATGGCCAATCAAAGTTCTGGTCAAACTAGGCCCATTGGAAGCCACTAACGAGGCAACAATTTGGCACTTATCGACAATGAATTCTGGTAGATGGAACGGGAAAATTTGTCACCTCTTTAGTTTTTCTAGTGACCCTTAAAATTTGCCAACGAGTTTTTATCCAATGTGTTTTCGTAATATAAAAAATTATAAATATGGGGTGGCAAATCGCCACACCCGCAATCGCCAACCAATTTTTAAATTACATATAATTTGGTCAGCCATCGGTCAAACCTTGCTGACCCCAAACATATATATATGTTTCATATATTGGCAAATGGGCATATAAAAGTGACACCAAATGAGGGGCCGACGTGGATGAAACCTAACCGACCCAGTTGGATGGCCGCCAATGGTGACCCCATTACAAACAAACTCCAAAATTGAATTAACCATCAACCAAATTAGGGGAGGCTTGTAGGCTTGACCTTGAGACCTCTTTAGATGAAATAAAACATTTACCAATATCACAGTGGGCCTTATGCTGTGAAATATGGCTTATATTTTTTTATATAAACCTAATTTCATTCATTCTCCGAGAGAACAGAGAAGTGCACAGAACTTAGAGTGCACATAGATGGTGAGGAAATGGAAACTTTCCTGGTAGGAATTTCGAGACAAATATTCTCTGATGCAATAGAGGAATCTTTAGATTCCCTTGGAGGTTGATTTTTGATAGAGGCATAAGTATATGAAATTTATACTCATTTTACTTAGTTTTTTGCAAGGAATCTGCTGGTGTAATTAGTTCCCTCATATGAGCAACAAATCTTTAGTCAACTTACAGGGAAAAATCTTTGTAGAATCTCGTGGAATCTAAAAGATTCCTTTGGGGAAAAGAATTTCCATGAGTCTAATGGCTCATCTTTCTGATCTGAGCAACAAATCTTTAGTCAACTTTCACAGAGGAATCTTTGTGGAATCTAGAGGAATCTAAAAGTTCCCTAGGGGCCAAATTTTGATAGTTTCAAAACTAGACTAACTTACTCATTTTACTTAGTTTTTTGCAAGGAGAGCAGTGGTGAAGTTAGATTTTTCATCTGACCGGCATAACTCCAGTCAAACAACGAGAAGGAATCTTTGGGGAATCTCTGAGATTCCTGAGGGTCCAAATTTTGACAATGTCAGAAAGGGGTCGAGTTTATAGTCATTTGACATGATTTCATTCTAGGAATTCAACAGTGTAGTCCATTTCTTTATCAAAGGTGTGAATTTTCAGGCCGTCATGGAAAATGGAGCTATATGGTGCCTTTTATACATGAATGTAATTTGACTTTTGCTAAATATTTTGAAAACAACCTCCCCACTTTGAGCAGAGTCTCGAGATGTAACCCACACTATGTGAACTCTGTTATCAATCTGTTGTGCTTTGATTCTCATGATTTCCTTTCATTTCCGATTATGTTATGTGTATGCATCTTATGATTACACACACTTTTATATGCGATTTTGAATCCATCAATGAAGTAAAAAGATCTGGATCATTCACATCACAAAGTGACTTAAAAGTACACCCCATCACCATATATTCTACGCCCTATGGGCAGTTCTTATGCACTATTATATTATACGTTATAGGCATTATTTTAATATTAAATAATCCATATCTTCATATTTCTAATACCGCTAATTAATTGACTAAAGGTTGTGCGAAGTGCAGAAAAAAATACGCACAATGAAAACTCTCTGTAGAATGAAATATCTCCGTAAAAAATCTCTTTGAACAATGAATACAAATTTCTCTGCACAAAGCTATCCACCTATGTTGTTGTGAGTGTCTCTTTGCATTCTCTGTACCCTTAGTTCACCCACATTGTTATTATTGTATAATATTGGTAATATTTTAATACTTGATAGTATGTATCTTTGTATTGTGAAATTGTTTTGCACCAATATTCTATAGGCCACAATTTTTTTTTTAACAAATAAATCATCAAAGTGATCAAGGCATAGTGAAAGCTCTCCACACAAAGATCTCTACATAATGAAATCTCTCCACACAAGAGTTTTTAATAACAAATAAAAGTGTGACACTATGTTCCTACTTTCTGCATGCATTCTCTCTCTGCACAATTCTTCCACATCATTATTATTATATGTTATTGGTAATATTTAATACTAAATAAGTCATATCTCTGTATTGCAAATACCACTTATTAATTGATTAACAGTTGTGCGTGGTATGGAGATAACTTCACACAATGAAATATATCCTCATAATGAAGTTGCTTCACACATAACTCTGTGCACAATGAATTGTCCAACATTAAATGAAATTTGTTAATAACAAATACAAGTATGATGTTGTTTCACACTTCTACATGGATTCTCTATCTGCACACTTCTTCCACATTGTATCTTAGTATTTCGAATTTCTTTTCCACAATATTCTGTACTTGTGCATGCATTCTCCCTATGCACAAGTTTCTCACTCACTTTCCATACTAGTTTCAAAATAGTTAGAAGACCGTTGAAATTATCAAATGCATTAAATACAATATTTTATTAAGGATATGGCTATTTATTAATCGAAGAATTGGTGCGGAAGCAAGAATTTCCAGTAAAAAATAGTATTTATAACATATTATATTACATAATCATTCTAATGATAACAAGTAGCATACAAACTATTGAAAGCATTTAGTACTATAGCATGTGAGAAAGAAATACTATATAGGGCAACCATATATGCAAAAATTGTGTCGAGACAAAAACGTTTGTGAAGATGTGGAAATTTGGAGTGACAAATATTGATTACACTACAAACAAATTCACACTAAGAATTAAAGAATTAATTAATGCTTAGCGGTGCTATTAGTATCTATTTAGCAAATCGATACACAATCATGTTATCCCTCAAATGCTTAATAACATTTTACGTTGATGCATTGTGTAATGATTGTTGGTTTCATACATATCAATAAAATCATATATATCGTTATTATGAAATAATCATTTCGGAAATTATTCAATGAATTTAAGTATATGCACAAGTTTCCACAGCCAGCATGCCTCATAGGAAATTGAAATGATGTGCAGATCTTCTTCGTACACTTCTATTTGCCTATTTCTTTTGCATAATGAAATCATATTCTGGATCTTCTCAGTCCGCGCATGTATAATGCTTATTGGTCATAAACATATCAAGAAGAACATATTTATTGATGTTATAAAATAGTTTTTTTGTCATTTATTCAGTGAATTGACACGTAATTAGATATTATAAAATAATATTTTTGTCATTTATTTGGTGAATCGATACGTAATCAAGGCATCGATGCTTTAATGTGAGGCATAAATATTTCATTATTAACCTTAACTAACTTCTTAATATTCAGTAATACGTGCTCCAGAAAGCTGGTATGTGCATATGGGTAATGCATTCGAAATGTAAAAATTAATGAACGAAGATTTTGCCTCACATATTTCTTTCCACACATACCTCTACCGTACCGTAATGGAACTCATTGTGGAGAAATGTTTATGCGTGCATTTGTTAAATAAACACCGAAAATAATATTTTATAATATCAATTGATTTGTTAAAAATCAATAATCATTATACATTGTCGATTTGCTGAATAAATGCTTGCATTAACTAGAAAGCAAGGAAAATTTTAAGGATGGAAAATTTTCTTGAAGTTAAAAAACATTGGCGAATCTCACTAATCCCTAATATGAAAACTATAAAATGATTATTGATATATTTGTAAAATTATTCAAATTTATAATGATTTTATATGTAGTCTCTATATAATGTTGGCTGTTTTTAAGGTAAAATAATTTTATATTCTAAAGTTTTGGCGAATCGTCTTTTATAAAAATTGGAAATTGGCAAATCTTTTTTGTGGAAAATCATGGAGAATTAGCCCACTGGGTGAATTAGCCCGTAAAATTTTCGATGCTAGAAAGGGAAATAGACAAATATGCAAAAAAAGTTACAAAATTATTTTGAAAGTAGGGAAATATTTTTTGGTTTGCTAAAAGATTGGAAAAATAAGACTTAACGCTGAAAGAAAAGCAACATCTAAATTAGTGGTGATTTACATTGACGTAGGGTATAGCCAACGAATTAAATGGAGTGATATAGATAAATGTCATGCATGGAAATTAATTCTAGTATTTCCAAATTCGATGATGAATTAAGGTGAAACATTTCTATCTTTTGGTTTTAGTAATTTTTCTTATTCTTAGTAGTTTCTTTTGCCACCTGGTCCTAATTCACTCAAATGCAAGTCTAATTGGGTTGTCATTGTTAGTAGTTGACACATTATTTTATTTAATGTAAAATATTTCGTTAGTTTACATCATTCATAGCATTCATGCATTCAAGTCTTTCCCGTCATTTGGTAAAATGTCCATAGAATGATAGCAATGGAAAAGAAACTTGAATACTATAACCATAACACCAAAGCATGATCTTCGAGCATCTTTATTAAGCCTTATAAGACAGCTAATGAAGTCTTTTTTCATAGTGGAATACTACTTTAAAATAAAAATCATACATGAAAACTATAATTAGTAGGACTTTAGGTGTCTTTTGGTTATTCTTTGGTTAGCCTCATCCATCTCATATTAAAAATGGCTCATTCATGTTATGTCCTTTGAGTACTTGTAAGTACCTTCTACGTCTGAGACATTATGTAGGTAGTCTAAGTCACTCTAAAATCTTTCATCCTATGCCTTTAAGGCGCTTTCTGAAGCTTCTCCCCCATCTACCAATTGGAAAAATGGTAGGAAACATGGGACTAGAGCCTTCAATGTAAAAGGGGCTTAAGAGGTTAACCCGTCGAGGCTATGGACACTTGTTGGCAGTGCTACTGACCTCCGATATCATTAGACAAACCCATTGGGGCTATGGATTCTCGCAAGTAATGGGGCATTCTGCCTAAAGAAGTGTCAACCGAACCAAGGCTTTTGTCTACACGCAGGATGGTTACTTTATAGTGTTAGAATAAAAAGGAAGCATGTGTGGATGAATTCAAGGGTAAAAAGAAACTCCATAAATTTGTTGTTGCGGAAAGGACTTAAGGTAACCTTGAGTCCTCTATCATTAGTTTTTCCTACCATATCTATGATTTAATTGTCTTTGAAGTGGGACCTATGATAACAAAGAACAAATAAAACTCAACCACAATGCTTATCTGTAATACTCAGATGATTATAAGACTTTGGTATTTGGTTAGTAATAAATAATTTTTCACCGTTTCATTATTTTTTGCGATAATAAAAAGCCTCCTACCTGCAACGAAGGAGAGCCCCTTAAATTTATAAAAGGTTTCTTTTCTTGAGCATAAAACTATTAAAGATTAATGAAATATTATGTCATGAGTGATTTAAAATATTTTATGCTTGGTGTTAATTTAGTATCATTTTAATAAATCTGAGATGAATTATATTTGTTTAGTATTCATCTCATTAGCTCCATTGCTTTGTTTTCTCAGGGTCCTTTGTACTGAGTCATCTCAACAACCCTCCTCACTTCTTCAGTACCTCACCATGCTTGCGTGAGAACATGAAAAACCTCAGACATGGGGGAGTGGTTTCTGGGACCATTTTCAATATCTTCATTTTATTCTTTTCAACTTCCTTCGGCATATTAGATTGGTGGTTTTTGGGATCGTTTTCAACATCTTCATTGTATTCTTTTCAACTTCGTTCAGAATATTATATTGACACTCATAAACTATAGCTCCTCTAGATCATTTAGGATCCTCAACCTTACTTTGCCTCATTTTCTAACACTTCCAATGCAATTTCAAAGTTCTTGTACCAGTGTGCTATTGTAGTTTTTCCAGCAGAACAAATTCACATGGAGCATTAGTAATTTCTAGCACCAACTCTAGCTTGACACTCAAAACATGCTAAGCTACAAAGAGAAGCATATAGGATCCCAATTTGAAGACTATACATTCGAGCGCCTTATTAAAATCTCATCCACTAAAGAAAAAGTCCTTTTATTCTTTTGGTATTGGAAAACAGTCTCATGTGTTCATTTGGTACTAGAAAGTAGTCCTATATTCATCTAGTACAAGAAAACGGTCTCATGTGTTCATTGGGTATTGGAAAACAATTTTCATTCGGTACTAAAAATATTTCATGTGTAATCCAGTAATAGAGGTCTAAGCTCAGTATTTTGTTTTCTTCTTTTAAGATTCATATTAATCATATAATGAATATATCATTACCATCATAAGATTTTAGTACCATCAGTTGTTAAGTGCCTATCCTAATCCTAACATACTTGCCTTTATTCTTATATCTTCTAAGAAAAAATCCTTTTATGATATGATTGAATGGGGTAATCATGGGTATGATTGGGCAGATGCCAATCATAATTCAAGAAAATGTATTATATGTTGAATATATCATGATAGAACTTCTACCTCTGTGGGTTGTTTAAAAAATGATTGTACCACTACTCCATAACCATACGCTGAATGGTTGTGATGAATGATCAACAAAACCTTGACATTGACCGTTCGGTACCGATGTACTAGTCCAATCAACCATGATTCCTCCACCATATCCAACCTGCGCTTGAATGAACTTTTCATCATTAACCAACATGAATGTCTAAATAAACTCTTCATACGACTAATTGCCATCATCTTGTATACGCTCACATTGTAATTATGGAAACCACTTGACTGTTACCATATCCTCTCAAATTATAAATGCTCTTCTGGATGGCTTCTCCATCCAATTGAGAATTATTTCTCTCTTGCATACCATCCAACCTTCATTCAACTCATCCATCTAGTGCTAGCTCCATTACATTGTTTCCATAACCCAACTTTTGGTACTTTTCTATTTCCGGTACCCTGCTACTTCCGATAGTCAACCCTCTCTACGATTTATCCTTAGAAATTGTCTAAGACCCGTTATTAAATCCAACATGGGGGTAGATCAACACAAATAGATTTTCCAATTTTACCAAGAAATAGAGGAATATCAGTCATGCAAAGAGAAATATGAGCAAGCTAGTTGGATTCCATTCCTAGAGAAGTTTAAGGGATATCATGAGGGTGCTTCTCATGCCTTCACCCAAAGCTATGATGGCCAATATGTTGAACTAGGTAGTCTACAATTAGAATTTATAGAAGCTACTATAGAGGAAGCTACAACATTTCTGGTTATAGGGGAGAAATACTTCAAGGGTGTAAATATTAACAAGGAGCTGAAAGAAGGCTCCATTTTTGAAAGTTTGAGGAATGTTTCAACACTTTTTGCATGAGGACATGCAATGACTTAGGCATGGGGGAACGTTGAGTCTCCTTTTTGATTCCTTTCATACCCCATATTGTCCTCTATTTTTCACCAACTTTACCTTGAAACCTACTCATCACTTTCCTATCTTCTTCAAGAGTATACCTTTTAGCCTCCTTATGTATCTATGAGGTAATTTGCATTTCAAAACATGGTTTTTATGATTTCTTGTAGTATAAATAAAATTATTGATTCTTTATAATATCTAATCAATTGGATTGGATCATATATGTTTAGGCCATGTTCCGACTCATCTGGTACGAATGTATTGATTTGGTACTCATGCTCCTACTCATCTGATACTAGCATTACTAGTCTAGTACTGGTGCTCCTACTTATTGGGTACCAGTGTTATCAATCTGGTACTCATGTTCTCATCCAATGCCTACATGTTTTCCTATAAGATACCTGAAAATAGTGGCCCATGTTCCTACTTATCACTTTACCTATGTATTTGTGCTCATTTGGCACTAACAGTAGCGGTCAAACACTTGCGCTCATCCAGTACCTTCGATCTACCACCTGTGTCATTCCAGTACCACCTGCATTGACTGTGTTATTCAGTACCAGAACCTACTTTCTAGGTCAGTGGTTGAGAAAAATGTCTTTGATGAGGTTGAGAAAATTGTTGGTCAAAGACATCATCTTGTTACAACAAATCGAGATAGGTTTCATCACTCATGCACTGCCTGTCATGAGGATGAAGCTGAATATGTAAAATGAACTAAACTGTAATATTTTGTATTGATTTGTTACTATTACATTAAGCCTTGAATGTAATGATATTTCTCTATAAGATAAGGCTTGTAAATGATAGTTAGCCAATCAGCAAGCTAGAGCTAGTAAGAGTTAGACAGTGAGTAAGACAAAGTTTTAACTTTATTGTTATGCTGGAGACTTGATTGTGTAATGTTTCCTTTTCAAATCAATAATATGAGAAACAATTGATGGATTTGACGTGTTAGTAGATTTCCTAGTTCTGTACATTCTTCTAGGTTTCCTTGGTAGCTTGGCAAGGGCCCACCGAAGCCATCAAGGCAAGTTTTATTAGAGTTATTGTGAATATTGGTTTGGTTTATATGTGAGAGTGATTTAGTATTATAATTTAATTTTTAGATTGATTGATATAAATCAAGTTTTGATCATATGCAAGTAATTTATTTTTCTGAGTGATAACACATTGATTTTATGAATGCAAACTTATTTCTTGGGATGTAGGTTTAAGTATTGAATTCTAATTTGAAAGAACATGAAGCGTTAAGAACATAGATCTCACCATTCACCTACATGTGATGTAATGTGAAGACTCTTATCATACGTCATATTTCCTTTACAAGAATGTATGGCTAGTTAGATTAGGAATGAATGTTTTCTTTGATGCTTGATTGCAGTAAGTTAATTGAAATCAATTGCTACAGGAAAATAGAGTTGAATCCATCTTTTCATTTCATACGCCTATAAATGGACAGACTTGTTACTTGAGAAAGAACCTTTAGATTACATGCTTATTAAGATTTTATTTCTAAGTTTTTCTCTCTAATTGTGTGAGGAAGTTAGATCGAAACTTGTAAAATGGAGTATTGATTTTGAATGCTTCTTGTCTAGGCTATGATCATTAGACATAGGAACCTACCTATTATTGACACTTATGGTGCATCAACTCTTCTGATTATGATTCCCTGGTTTAAAATTTAATTTGTGGTGATATATCATTCATATAATTGCCCCAGTAATGCAATAGAAATAACACTTCATTTAATTAATATCTGATATTGAATTATGCTTACAAGCATAATGGAAATAAAACTAGCTCGGGTGATGGTAGGTTATCTTTGAGAAGAGATGTTGTGGCTAAATGCCTCTCAATTGTGTTACAATGAGGCTCAAAGGCCTATTTATTATTGATAAATAAATAGAAAAACCTAAACATCCAAAAATTTAACTCTAAGTCAATGAAGCACCAAAACTATGGGCCTAGTTTGGGTAAGTTGGTACATCAACTTCCCAAGGTCGTAACTTTGGCATACAATCTTCGTTTGACGCGCACAATACCTTGTTAGAAAGATCTATCTAAGGAACACAATTTTTGGCTACAAACATGGTGCAATGCCTCATGTTAGCTCGTTTTCCAGAAAGATATCATTTAGGGTCTCAAAATGGCTCTGGAAGTTCCGAACCCAAAAAAATGCCAAAAATAGTAAGTTGTGCTACAATTAAGGAAATTGAAAAAATGAAAGAAACAGTGGTGGGGGTCCAAGTGGAATAGGTGGGTGGCCACAAATATCCACCTAGATAAGTTATCCCCCCTTAGGAAGCAATGGTCGCCATTTTGTTGTGTGCCTCCATGCCATGGGAAACTTCTGCTGAACTTGGTCCCTGGTGAGCCACTTTCCTTGGTGCAGGAGTCGGCCATATTTGACAAATTGATACAATTGGATCTTCTATTTGTGAGTATCCTTGATCTGCATGTCCATGATCTGATTATTTATGGCCTGTTCCATGTACTTTGGGTTTAAATTTGTTGGTGTGAGCTATTCTATAATGTCAAATGTGTCCAAAAATGGTGGAAAGTATGGCCAAAGGTGGTCCACATTATATACTGGGTGCAGGACAAGGAACGGTGGAATGTTGACCAGAAAATAATTTTCACCCATAGCCTTGGTGATGGTGTACGACCCATATTAGAGTGGTTGGAGCTTATGGTTGGGCCCAGTGAATCGCTCCTTCTGCAAATGTAGCCAAACTTTATTGCCCACCTAGAACTTGTATGGCGCCCGATGCTGATCATGTCACTGCTTGTACTAAGTATGGATTTATCCAATATTTCATGGAACTACTAGAGAATATGTTGGATGCGCTCAATGAAGATGTTAGTCCTGTTAGCTTCACACTAGACATGGGCCAAAGCTGCCTGAGTAGCTGCAAATGGTATGGCCACATTGATGGGACATAAAGGCTGGAATCCAAACCCCACCTAAAAGGGGTTGTGGCTAGTTGAGCTATGGAGAGCTCTATATTAGCTGTGCTAGACATAAGGGATGCTTTTGTCCCATGTGCATGGATGCTTCGAGTTCTACATGTGTAAAATTTGTATGATCATCCTATTGTCGATGAGTGTTTGGCCATCAGTTTGGGGGTGGAAAGACATGGACTTTGTGAGGTTTGTATAAAGCATCAACTAGATACTTGACCAAAATGTACTTAGGAACCTGCTATCCCGATATGAGATAATGGACTGTGGGATCCTAAAGTGTACCCACACTCACTCAAAGTAGATCTTAGTAGTAGCCTCTATTGTGGTACTCTTATTGTAGGCCACCATGATGGCCATCTTAGATAATTTGTCGATGACCATGAAATCACAGTCATTACAATGCTTAGTAGAAGTGGGGCCTGAATATAATCCATGAAGATGAATTCCCAAGGCTGACTAGGAGTAGGTAGAGGAGTATATAGGACTTGCTTCCTGATGTTTGGTTTGGCAATGGTGCAGACAGTGCGAGAAAAACTTAGAAATAAAATCTTAATAAGCATGTAATCTAA
>Ga0181464_1000138_pt2 | contig 20589 bp, 18 predicted proteins | sample InSIn2gowninarea_FD_119074 | JGI IMG/M metagenome (GOLD analysis project Ga0181464, IMG submission 119074) | Clean room microbial communities from NASA Spacecraft Assembly Facility at Jet Propulsion Laboratory, Pasadena, California, USA -... ...
ATATTGGCTGCGGTTAAGTCTTTTGTGGCGATCGCATCGGTATGTCCCGAACCATAATAATTAATGTGGGAAATCGCTTCGGGCAATGAATTGACGATTTTTATTGACAAAATCAAATCGCTGTATTCTGTCTCCCAATCGGTAACGCTTGCCAAAGCCACATCAATAATTTTGCGCGTACCTTCATCGCCTCTTAGTTCTACCGAACGCTGTTTTAAAGCGCCAGCTACAACGGGAAGAAACTGTGCCGCAATATCCGTATGAACTAACAAAGTTTCAATTGCATTGCAAGCGGCGGGATATTGGGTTTTAGCATCAATGGCAATTTCTACAGCTTTCGCGACATCCGCCGCCGCATCCACATATAAATGACAAATTCCTTCCGCGTGACCTAATACAGGGATATGCGTATTATTTTGCACGAAGCGGACAAAAGAGTTAGAGCCTCTAGGGATAATTAAATCTACATATCTATCTAGCTTTAATAGTTCTAAAGTTTGTTCTCTAGTTGTTAGAAGTTGCACAACTTCAGGACTAATATTCGTTTCGGCAAGTCCCTTATGAATTGCGGTTAATATAGCTTGACAAGAATGAATCGCCTCTTGTCCGCACTTGAGGATTACCCCATTTCCTGACTTAATTGCCAAAGTAGAAATTTGAATTGCCGCGTCGGGTCTAGCTTCAAAAATAACCCCCAAAACGCCCAAGGGACAAGTAACGCGCTTAAGAATTAAATTGTCATCTAATTGACGGTGAATAGAAATTGCACCTACAGGGTCGCTTAAATTGGCAACGTCGCGCACACCTGTAATTGCATCGTTTAGCTTGGCTTCGTCTAGCTTCAGGCGGTTGTATAAAGGCTTGGCAATGCCTGCATTGACGGCGGTTTGGCAATCAATCCCATTAGCTGTAATAATTTCGGGCTTTGCTGATTCAATTGCTAATGCGATCGCATTTATTGCCCTATTTTTAGCTTCAGTAGTAAGCGTGGCGAGGTTTTGGGCATGATGGCGACACTTAGACGCAACTTCAATTAAAGAATTATCCATATTACTTAAATAAATATTGCATTGTTATCTTGATAGTTTTATTTTGGCTGAGAGCGAAACTTGCTTCAGTAAACTTGGGAGGGCGAGTTTTTGCTTTAGGATTATTAGAAATACCAAAACCTTCCGAGGGAATTCCCAAAAAGTTTGTATTTAGCTTGCTGTCGTTGTTTTTATCTGCATATAAAGCCACAGCATAAGTGCCGGGTTTTAAGCCGTAAAAGTCTTTAGTTGCCGAGTTTCCCGTCACTTTAGTACATCCGCTTTGCACTACGCCTCTAGCACTTCCCGGAAATCCTTGCTCGTTTGAGTAAATTCTTAAGCAAACTTGACCCGATTGATGGCGCAACCCATCTACAACTACCGTTAGCTTGGCTGTCGGCTGTGCTTGTACTGAAATAGGAATAACACTGGCTAAGGTAGCCAAAAATAAAAAGTGAAGTTTGTTCATAATTTATTTTATGCAAAATCCCCACGAGTATATCAGGCTCAATCTTTAGCATGGTGACAAGAGGAAAAGGCAACTTTTACATTGAAGTAAATGTAAAGATAAGAAAGTTACAAAAATTACTAATTTAGGCTTTAAATGACTAGCGTATCACCTACAACACCGCCTTTGGAAAGTCGCAAGCCAAGGGAAAACGATTGGCGATTGTTCCTCCGGTTAGTACCTTATGCGCGTCGTCACGGACGATTGCTGTCAATTTCGATGTTGTTGCTCGTTCCGTTGGCTATATCTGGAGCGCTGCAACCTATTTTAATCGGACAAGCCATATCCTTAATTCGCAAAGAATCCAGTGCTTACGAATTTTTGCGAAATCTCCCCTTAGCGCAAGGATTGGGGATTTTAGAGGGACTATTACTAATAACGGTTGTAATTAGGCTGGTATTTTCCGGGATTCAAGGTTATTTGGTGCAAAAAGTTGGGCAACAAATCACCGCAGATATTCGGGACGATTTATTTGAGCGCGTTACTTCTTTAGCGGTACGTTTTTTTGATCGCACTCCTGTCGGAAAATTAATTACTCGGCTAACTAGCGATGTGGAAGCGTTGGGAGATGTCTTCACAACGGGGGCGATTGGGATTGTCAGCGATGTATTTTCCATGCTGGTAATTATCGTATTTATGTTTAGGGAGCAATGGCAATTAGCTTCAATGCTGGTGTTGATGCTATTCCCTATTACCGGGCTAATTGTTTACTTTCAGCAGCAGTACCGCATCGCCAATTACAAAGCTAGAGAAGAATTATCGGCGCTTAATTCTACTTTGCAAGAAAATATTGTTGGCATTAATGTAGTGCAGTTGTTTCGCCGGGAAAGATTCAACGCCGAGTTGTTTCGCACTACTAACCAGCGCTATATCAAAGAAGTAGATGCAACTATTTTCAACGATTCCGCCGTATCGGCAACTTTAGAATGGATTGCTTTAGTGGCGATCGCGGCGGTACTCTGGTTAGGTGGGTTGTTTATTTTGCGCCAACAGCTAGATATTGGGCGTTTATCAACTTTTATCTTATTTGCTCAACGATTATTCGATCCTTTACGCCAGTTTGCGGAAAAATTTACCGCGATTCAAGCAGGTTTTACCGCCGTAGAGCGAGTTAGCGATATTTTAGACGAACCGATCGAAATTCGAGATCCCGAAAAAGGCGTTAGTGCGATCGCATCGATAATTTCTATGGGTGAAATTCGCTTTGAAAACGTTTGGTTTGCCTACAAAGACGACGATTATATAATTAAAGACTTAAGCTTTACGATTTCTCCAGGTGAAAAAATTGCCTTAGTCGGGCCTACAGGCGCGGGGAAAAGCTCAATTATTCGTTTGTTGTGTCGCCTTTACGAACCTAGCCAGGGGCGTATTTTGGTAGATGGGATAGATGTTCGAGATTTGCCGCAATCTCAATTGCGCCGTCGCATGGGAGTTATTTTACAAGAAGGTTTCCTATTTGCGGGAGATGTGAAAAGTAATATTACTTTAGGCGATACTTACACCATAGACGAAATTCGTTCCGCCGCCCAAAAAACTAACGTAGACAAGTTTATCGAACAATTACCTCAAACCTACGATACTCAGTTGCGAGAGCGGGGGACAAACCTTTCTAGCGGTCAAAAACAGCTATTAGCCTTTGCACGGGCGGCGATTCGCAACCCACCCATATTAGTTTTAGATGAAGCCACCGCAAGTTTAGACGTAGGTACAGAAGCTTTAATTCAAGATGCGCTAGATAAGTTGCTCATTGGACGCACAGCGATTGTGATTGCTCACCGCCTTTCAACTATTCGTAATGTAGATCGAATTTTTGTATTGAAGCGCGGAGAATTAATTGAGTCTGGCAGTCACGAAGAATTATTGCAACAGGGGGGACTGTACGCCAGCTTGCATAACCTGCAAATGTTTGGTAGTTAATTTATATTGGCTTTAAGCTGGGAAGGCGATCGCAATGCTACTAATCGCACCCATCCCGCCGAGGGTTGAAACCCCCGTCTAATAGCTAAAGTCCACTCAAGTGGACTGGTAAATTTAGCTAGGAGTTGTCAGTAAACTTTTGCGATTAAGTCTACTGAAGTAGACTTGAGGTGTTAGCCTGGGAATTTATTTCTAGGCGGGAGTGCGATCGCAATGCCAATTTCTATCTATGCTAAATTCTCATTCAAGTAATTCTATTCAACTTATTCATCCTTAAAAACTATATTTTCTACCAAGGACTACCAACAACCGTGAAAGCTGACCAATAATAAGGATGAGCTAAATTTCGCTCTCCCAATGCAAGTTGAGGCGGGAGTTTGATATTACCTCTAGTTGTTCGCAATTGACCTTTTTCTAAACGCACTTGCCCTTTAATCATAGCTATTTGCGCTTGTCTCAAAGCTTCGGCTTTGGTTGGCGATGTTCTTAACTGTCTGTACAGTTGGGACATTAAGGCTAAAGTTCCTTCATCGCTAACAAACCACAAACTAGCGATAGCTGACTTAACCCCCGCATTTACCGCCAACCCCGCAAAACCTAGTTCCGCATCGCGATCGCCTATCGCTGTCTCGCAAGCGCTCAATACTAATAGTTCTACAGGAATTTTTTGCCAACCTAACTGTTTAATTTGGTTTAATTGCAACCTTGTATTCCAAAACTGCACGTAGGAATTGCTAGGCGCTCCGGCTTGGAAATTAGCATGAGTTGCTAAATGTAAAACTCGAAAAGGCTGCTTTTGAAGTTGGGATTGCAGATTATTTAAGGTAAATGCTTGATTGAGAAACGAACGGTTTTGACGGCGATTTTGCGTAACTAACGTTAACTCTATGGGAACGGCGGGTAAAGAATTTTGGTTGCTAAATCTCGATGCACCCATGGCTAAAATTGGTGCATTTTTAATATTGGTGTAAGCTGTATCGGTTAATTTAAAGGCGGGTATGCGCCCGATACTGTACTTTTCGACTAAAAACCGTTTTCCGTCATGCAAAGCTGCTATTGGCGTTGTTCGCAAACCAACCCCTACGCAAAACATCAATGTGTCTATTTTCTGGGATGTTAAATCGGCTTCAATAGGGGCGATTATCCACTGATAAAGTTGTTTACTTGCGGGTAAGTAGCGATTGGTATTTCTTTGCGAGGGAATAGTAAGAGTATTTTTAAATTCCTGAACTTTAGCCTGTAATGCTCGATTATTAGCTTGCTTAACGCGCTGATGAATTGGTTTTCTACCGGGGAAAACTACAACAATTTCTAGCTGCTGTTTTCCAGGAATTAAATAAATTAAGGCGGTTTTTTTGCCTGTGGTTCGGGCAATTCTAGTTAAAACGCTAGAAACAGCGCGATCGCTTACTGTGCGATTAACTAAGTTACTTTTAAAGTAACCTTCGTATTGATTTTCCCAAGTTGCTTCTATTATTGGTACTACTGCCCTTAAATCACCGCGATCGAGCGCTCTTTCTAAAGCTGAAGTTCTTGTTTGAGTAAGTATAGTTGGTTTTGCTCTTACCTGTTGATTGGCGATCGCTAAAGGATAAGCTACAGCTAGTAAAAAGCTAATACTACTCGATATTAAGTTCATAAAAACCTTGTTTAGGCTTATTATAGAGCGAGTTAATTTATTAATCGATTAATTTCTTGTGGATGCTGCTTGTAATAAGACCAAGCTGCTGCTAATTCTTGGTAGTTTAGCCCTGGATAATTTCTCAGTAATTTTTCCTCAGATGCACCCTGCTGAAAAAAAGAAACTAACGTCCAAACAGGAATGCGAGTGTCTCGAATCCGTGCATTTCCTCCGCAAACACCTACAGTTTTTTGAATTAGTTTATCTTGGGTTTGCTTAGACATTACTATTACCCGTTATCGCTTGATAGTATAACGTTAGGTTTTAATGCGATCCGCCTTAGCGCTACGCTCTGCGTAATCGCCCTTGTTGGTTTAATCTCTTTAACCTATGCCTTTATATTGCACCAAAAACCATTTAAACCCTTCAGGAAGCAGCTTTTGCACCAGTTGCGGCGAAGTTTTGTGGCTACCTCCGGGGTACATTCTCGCCCTTCGCTATTGCATTGTGCAACAACTCGGACATGGTGGTTTTGGGCGCACTTATTTAGCAGAAGATTTGCATCGGTTTAACGAACGCTGCGTACTCAAACAATTTGCCCCCCAAGAACAAGCAACTAGCCAGTTAGAAAAAGCTAGGGCGTTATTTGAACGTGAAGCCAGCGCCCTCTATAAGCTTTCACACCCCCAATTACCAGCATTTAGGGAATTTTTTACCGCCGACTTGGGCAAAGGCGAGAAGGGCTTATTTTTAGCCCAAGATTACATTGAAGGCACAACTTATAGCAATTTACCTAAGCCCATGAGTGAAGCCGACGTAATTAATTTAATTAGTCAATTGCTGCCAGTATTAACTTACCTTCACTCTCAAGGGACAATTCACCGCGATATCTCCCCCGATAATCTAATATTACGCAAAGAAGATCGCTTACCCGTATTAATTGATTTTGGCGGTGTCAAGCAATTAGTTACTGCAAGTTTGAACCAAAACGGACAAGTTTTAACCAAGCTAGGCAAGCAAGGCTACGCTCCAGAAGAACAATTGCGATCGGGGGAAGTGCTGCCTAGTAGCGATTTGTATGCGTTGGCGGTGACGGCGCTAGTATTGCTAACAGGAGTTGAACCCGATGAACTATACGATAGCTATAAGGGAACTTGGCGCTGGGGTAAAGAAATTAAAGTTAGTGGCAAGTTAGAAAAAGTATTAAAAAAAATGCTGGCTTATAAACCGAGCGATCGCTATACTTCGGCGTTAGAAGTGGCAAAAGCTTTAAAATTACCGACTAATTTATCAATAGCAACTAATATCTCTCATATTACTACCGTTAATGTAGTTGGACAAAAAAGCTTGCCTACACCTACTCACCAGCTTCCAGGCAATACTCAAGTTATTGTGGCAACTCCAAGCTTTAATTGGCTAAAACCTGTCGCCTTAAAAGTTGCCGGGGTGGGTTTATTGGTATTTATGGCTGTAAACGCTCTACCATTGCTAAGTTCTTTAAAGTCTTTAATTCCAGTTATTAACCTTACTAAACCTGTAACAGAGGCGCAAGTTGCAAGCTTAGTTCGCCGCCGTCAAACGCTCAACATTAGTTCGAGATTTTTTAACCCAACTGTAAATGAAACTTTTTATCAGCAACATCCGCAACTAAATCGTAGAAGCTTGAAACCTGCGCCACAAGACGCAGACTTGAGAACGGATTGGTACAATATTGCCGACGACTTGCTTAATAAATTAGCTCAATTAAGCCCCGCCGCCCGGAGTAAACTGGGCAGTTATAGTTATAGTAGTCGCCCAATCGATCGCAATCTTACACGAGAGCGAGATCGTAAGTTTTATCAATGGTTTCCTTCCCAGCGAAACCAGAAACTTAATCCCAACACCTACGGTCAAATTTGGGAAGCAATTACTTTCGATCGAGCTAATCAATCCTAAAGGCGATAATAAAAAATTATTAGTGATATTTTCTTGACTGCCAATGCCGCCCACAACTCCTCAATACTGCACTAAAGGACACGAAAACCCGTCAGGAAGTCGCTTTTGCCTTCGTTGTGGCGAACAAATGGGGACAACCACCGATCCTCAAGGTATTTATTCAGGATTAATACTAGGAGATCGCTATCGAATTATTCAGCAATTAGGGCAAGGTGGTTTTGGTAAAACTTATTTAGCTGAAGATATTAACCGCTTTAACGAAGCTTGCGTATTGAAAGAATTTGCCCCCCAAGTGCAGACTAGCGCGGTTTTACAAAAAGCAGAGGAATTATTTGCCCGCGAAGCTGGGGTACTTTATCAACTACAGCACCCGCAAATTCCCCGTTTCCGCGAATTGTTCCGCGTCAATGTAGAAGGCAAAGGTTATTTATTTTTAGTTCAAGATTATGTTGAGGGGAAAAACTTATTTTCCTTACTTTACTCCCGTCAACCAGCACGATTTAGCGAAGGCGAAGTAACGCAGTTATTGTTAGATATTTTGCCCGTTTTAGAGTACATCCACTCAATAGGTGTAATTCATCGCGATATTTCCCCCGATAACTTAATACTGCGATCTGACTCGCGCCCGGTGCTAATAGATTTTGGTGGAGTCAAACAAATTGCCGCTACTGTATCTCAGTTAGCCCAGTCGGAAGCTGGGAAAGCCTCTCCTCCAGCCACTCTACTCGGTAAAGTAGGCTATGCCCCTAACGAGCAAATGCGGACGGGTACAGTTTACCCTCACAGCGATTTATATGCTTTAGCTGTAACAGTATTGGTACTGCTAACGGGCAAAGAACCCCAAGCCTTAATCGATCCGCGCACGTTATCTTGGCAGTGGGAACGCGAAGTAAATGTCAGCAATACCTTAGCTATGGTGCTAAATAAAATGTTGCAGCCAAAAATGAGCGATCGCTATCAAACTGCGCGAGAAGTTTGGCAAGCCTTAAATGTTTCTAGTAATAACAATACTTTACCCGTTAGTCCAGCTTATACAGGCGCTTCGGTAATCAACAATTATCAACCACCAATAGCTAATAATTATTCTCGCCCTGCCGGATTCCCCATCGGTAAAACTATCCTAGGATTTTTGGTGTTATTTGGGTTAGGTAGCGTGACTTTTTGGGGCGTAGGTAGTTTATTGCAGTCTAGAAATGTAACGCCGCCTGTAGAAACGCCATCGCCACCTGTTGCAAGTATTAGCCCATTACCATCGCCATCTCCTGAAGTGCAGTTACCCGCCGCCGAAAGAGCGTTAGCCGATGCTTTAATTGCTAAACGGCAAAATTTGGGTATTAGTGAAAACTATTACTTCAGCGTCATGGATCGGCTGTTTTGGGCAAAGTATCCCGACTGGGAAGGGCGCAAATTAACCAACGATCCGGCTTACGCAGATATACGTCAGCAATGGTATAAAATTGCCGACCAATTACTCAATAAACTCGAAACTATTAGCGTAACATCGCGGCAAAAGTTGGGCAGCTATACCAAAGCCGATCGCGATCGCACGGTGGCGGCAATTAATCAAGTATTTGTAGGCAGTCGCTCGTTGTACGATCTTACCGATGCTGCCTTTTTTACTTTATTTCCCGACCAAAAAGGCAAAAATTTTCTAACTCAACCTGTCGGGCAAATTTGGAATGCGATCGCCCAAGATAAAGCTAGTAATATCATTGCAGGTACAGCTTACGAAAAAGTTGCTTTTGCTCCTGGTGCTACTAATGCCCAATTAAGCGGCACTCTTAACCCTGGTGAGGGAAAGGTTTTTGTTGCCCAGTTAGTTCAAGATCAGTTGATGCAACTCAATATTCAAGCAGAACCTCAAGTATTAATTTCTGTCTATTCTCCGACAGGTAAAACCAAATTACTAGAGGATTCCACAACTCGCACTTTGTCTGTAACGTTACCCGAAGATGGTTACTACGAAATAGTTGTAGTTTCTACCGCCACAGCACCAATGGATTATCAATTTACTTTGAGTGTAGAAGACCAAGAACCAGAACCAGAACCAATAATTGAACCAATCGTACCGGAAACCCCTACACCTACACCGACAGAAACCTTACCTGTTGACACTCCCTAGAGCTACCGGAGTGCGGCTAGTTTTTCGGTCAGTAGTAAAAACTAATTATAAAAGTTGCTGGCAGAGAATTTTTGTTAAGGTTGATTTGTAAATTCAGTTACAAATCATGGCGAAACCTATTATTTACGGTATTCCTCAAAGTACCTATGTCCGTACCGTGCGCTTGCTATTGGAAGAAGCAGGGATAGAATACGATCTTAAACCCGTTGATATTTTCAACGGCGAAAATAAGTCAGCGCCATACTTAGCCAAGCATCCGTTTGGTAAAGTACCAACTCTTGAAGTTGACGGAGAAATACTTTATGAGACAAGTGCGATCGCGGACTACCTTAATACTGGGTTAGCAAACAACAAGTTTAGCTTGTCAACGCCCATGCAGCAAGCAAAAATGCGGCAAATTATGGCAATTATAGACAACTATCTGTATGCGCCAGCAATTACAACAATTGTTATTCAGCGTTTGATTATCCCCAGCCAGGGCGGTCAAACCGATGAAGAAGAAGTAAAAAATGCTGTGAAACCTGCACAAACAGCTTTAAAGGCAATTGAATCCATCGCTGTTTGCAGTCCGTATTTGCTAGGAAGTGAAATTGGGATTGCCGATTTTTACTTAATTCCTATTTTTGTCTACCTCAGTAAAACTCCAGAGTTTGAAGCAATTACAGCGCAAACGCCTAAAATCAAAGCGTGGTGGGATAAAGTTAGCAATCTGCCCAAGGTACAAGAAGTCTGCGCCTAAGTTAGGTTAAATTAATTAATGCGATCGCACTATTTAATTAATGCGATCGCATTTCCCTAGAAATCAATTTTGGCTGCTATAAAAGATGCAACGGTAGATAGGGAAAAACAATGTCAGAGGAGAAGACTTATTTAGAACTGTCACAAGCAGAGGGCAGCCACAAGTTTTATGAGGCAATAGTTAACGGGGCAGAAGTATCGATTCGTTATGGTAGGATTGGCGATCGCGGACAAGTTCAAGTCAAAAGCTATCCCACGCCCGAAAAAGCCCAAGCGGAAGTAACCAAAAAAATTAACGAAAAACTCCGCAAAGGTTACGAAGTAGCGGTTATGGGTGTACGAACTAAACGTGCTGTAACCCGCCGTGAAATAGTTAGCAACAAGTCTTCCGCGCAGCCAGCGCCCGTAACTTGGCAGTTTGCCTCTGGTTCTCCAGCTTTTGGAATTTTTGTTGATGAAAATCGTTGCTTAGTAGGTAATGAAGCCGGGCAAATATTTACTCTAAATCGCAATGGAAAAGTGCTTAATCAGTTTCGATTGCCCGATGGCGTAAAGTGTATTGTGGCTGACGATGGCTGGTTGTACGCAGGGTGCGACAATGGCAAAGTGTACGACTTAACTGGAAAAATTCCCCGCGTTGCTTACGAAATTGCTGAGAATGTAGATATCTTTTGGTTAGATATTAAAGATGGGATTTTGGGCGTTTCTGATGCCGATGGTGGAATAACGACAATTAACCATGAAGATGAGTCGCAGTGGAATCGCCGCAGTAGTGGTAGTTATGGCTGGATGGTGCGTTGCGATGAAATTGGCATTTATCACGGTCATAGCAACGGCGTAACTATGTATGACTGGGAAGACGGCAAAGTAATTTGGGATCGGTCAACGGAAGGCTCTGTGCTGTTTGGCTGGCAAGAAGAAGCAACGGTTTATGCTGGAACTAGCCAAAACAAAGTTTATTGCTTTAGCAAAAAAGGCGAAGTTAAAACTATTTACCAGTGCGATGCACCTATTTATTCTTGTGCTACCGCCGAAGATGGCAAGTATGTATTTGCTGGCGATAACTTTTCTTCGATTTATTGTTTTAACGAAAAAGGCGAGCGCCTATGGAAACTAGCCACAGGTTGCGGTTCGGCGTTTTCTATGCAATTATTTGACGGTTATTTGTACATTGTGACCACCGATGGAACTTTTGCCTGTATTGATGCTGGAGAATCGGCAATTAATGCCGCGATGAGCGGGTCAGTCCCTCAGCCAATTAATATTAAAGTACCTACGCAAGTTCAAGCCGCGATCCCTTCAAACACTTTAGAAACTACCGATCAAACTAGCAATGGTGTAATTGTCGAATGTTTCAGCCAAGGAAGTCAGCTTAGAGTTAGGGTTGTTTCTCCTGGTTACGATGCTAGTTGGAACGTGCAGTTTCCTAAAGAGATTCGCAAAGCAGGGGCGCGTTATGTAGTGCAAGAAGTACACCAATCTTCTCGCGGCGGCTTTTATCGCGCTTATGGAGATATCAAACAATTAAAATAAATCTCTTTTATAGTTATCTACTCAAAAATCTTGAATAGCGAGTATAACAAGATTTTTGCTTACAAATCTATCTGGAGAAATTGCTCAAGCTTGCCTAGGTCATCCAATTCATACAAGTCATCACAACCACCAATAGGTCGCTCGTTGACAAAAATTTGCGGTACAGAATATCGACCGTTAGCGCGTTCTGCCATAGCAGAGAGTGCTATCTTATCTCCATCAATACTGTATTCAATAAACTCAACACCTTTTTGTTTTAACAAAGCCTTGGCTTGATGGCAGTAAGAACAACTTTTACTCGTATAAATTTCAACTTTGGCAGTCATAAGTCCTTACTTAATTATTATGTAGGTTCACTTTCAATACTTGCATTCAGCAAAATCGCTACATTATGGGCTACTAGGCGTTATTAAATGCGATCGCATATCTAACTTATTTTTAATCTCGACGCAATTAATTAAGCTGTTTCCTCTAAATATTTGTGAGCAAAAGTTACAGCCATCGCACCTTCTCCGACGGCTGAAGCTACGCGCTTTACAGAGCCGTGCCGCACATCACCCGCCGCAAAAGAACCGGGTACACTTGTTTCTAAGAAAAAAGGATCGCGCTCTATTGTCCAACACTCTGGCGGACGACCATCTTTAAGTAAATCTGAGCCAGTAACTAAATAACCAGATAAGTCGCGGATAATATTTGTATCTTTTGCCCATTCGGTATTTGGCGCGCCACCAATACAAACAAATAATCGCCCCGTGTCGATTTGCTGCACTTTTCCATCGTTATAGTTAGTCACTTCAATTTGACGCAGCGATGTATCACCACTTAGCTTAGTAACTTGCGATTGAAACATTACTTCAATATTGCTAGTATTTGTGATTCGGTTAATTAAATAATGCGATAAGGTCGCGGCTAAATTATTGGCGCGGACTAGAATTGTTACTTTGCGCGCATAGCGGGAAAAATACATAGCGGCTTGACCTGCGGAATTACCACCACCGACAACAAAAACGTGTTCGTCTTGACACATTGGTGCTTCGCTTGCACCCGCACCGTAGAACAATCCCACTTTCAAAAATTGGTCTTCGTTGGGCAGATTCAGCCGTCGGTATTCTACACCAGTAGCGCAAATATTTGCTCGTGCAATCATTTTGCTACCATCAGCCATATCTGTATAAATGCGATTATTCTTAAATTCCGATTTTGTACCTTCGCGCAATAGTAGAAGTTCTATGCCAAACTTAACCGCTTGCTGCCGCGCGCGTTCGGCTAGATTGGCCCCGCTAATTCCTTCAGGAAAACCCATATAGTTCTCAATTAAAGAACTTGTACCAGCTTGCCCTCCCACAGCATGGCGTTCTACTAAGACTGTACGCAAACCTTCGGAAGCCGCATAAACCGCCGCGCTTAACCCTGCTGGCCCTGCACCGTAAATTGATACGTCGTACTCTTTTAATTTTGGTTGTGTTACCCATCCCAAGTGTTGAGCAATTTCGTGGATAGTCGGAGCAAATAACTTTGTGCCATTAGGTAACTCAATTACTGGTAATCGAACATCATTTAGAGACGGCAATCCTAGTTCTCTATTGCAATCAGCATCACAAGTAATTAAAATCCAATCAAATTCAACTACCGTGCGATTAAGAAAATCGCGGATTTCATAGGCTTGTGCTGAATCTGGTTGACCGTAAAGCCGTACTCTGTTTTGATTTGGTTGGAAAGAATCTAGATTTTTTAGTTGGGTCATTTTAGTTTCCTAGGATTATTTTGTAGAACTAATATTGAATGGCGTAGATAAATGCGATCGCGCTTTGTCCCAATCAGGTATTGCGCTATAAAGTTAAAAGGGCGATTTGCTTGCGCCAATACACTGCTCTTTATCTAACTAACGCGAAGATTTATGCCTGATATTGTAGATACTGCAATTAACGCGGGTACTTTCAATACTTTAGTAACAGCTATCACTGCGGCTGGACTTGATACAGCACTGAAGGGCGAAGGGCCATTTACTGTTTTTGCACCAACTAATGAAGCTTTTTCAAAGTTGCAATCGGGAACGGTTGAGTAGCTGTTAGAAGATGTCATTAATAGGAGCTAAAAACAAGTCTGGATGATTGCTTCAGACTTGTTCTATCAATTGCTTATCAATAACTCCTGGCAGAAGGTAGAACGCGGGAATTATTGCGTAAAGTATGATACTTAAGTTGAGGCTAATAAAAGCCAAGCTTGCGGCAACAAGATAAGAAATTGGATAGCTAAGAGTCTAAATAGTTGCTTTTTGAACGACTTTTGGGTGAATGATTTTTTCAGTTTTGATGTAGCGACGCACAACATAAAACCAGAGCGCGTTGTAAGCAAATCCAGTAATTGCTAAAGACAGCTTATAAAAAACCACAACGGGCAAAGACGAGCCATATCACCAATAAGCGCTGTAGGATAAGGGATAAAAGCAACGCACATCAATAAAAGTAAGTTGATTACTAAAATAGTGCGATCTACTCGTTTGATGAAATGAAAAAGCGCGTGATGATTAATCCAAATTACGCCAATAACAATAAAACTGGTGGCATAACTTAAAACGTGGGGTAATACTTGGAGAAGTTTGGTAATTGCTTCAGAGGAAGTTGCTTGCGATAAGTCAGGGGCTTTAATTTCAATTACAAGTAAAGTCACTGCGAAGCTCTTTCAGAGCCGCTTCGCTAACGCAAATACACCATCGCTAAAGGCTTCAAAACGGTTCAAACTCATTAAAGGAGCTTGTTTTGTAGTCTCCGAAGGGGGCATTGTAGTCTCCTGAAGTAATAGTTTAAATCAGTCTACTCTAAGCTTTTTGTTGTAGAGTCTCTAAAGTTTCGCCATATCGACTTGTGCCATAACTAAACTGAGAGCGATTGCCCATTTGTTTACCTGATGCCATAAGTTGTCTGCCATAAGCTAATTGACTTGGCTGCCAAGCGGGTAGAGCTTTAATAACGTCATGGTTGTGTTTAACTAACGCATCAGCCAGAGAAATTGCATTTGCTGCGGCTTTTGCGGTACTTGCGGCTGTATGAGGACGAGGAATAAAAGCAGCATCGCCAACTAACGCCACCCGTCCAAAGGTCATTTGCGGCACACCTAAGTCTAGAATCGCTTGGACAAAAGGCTCAGGGGTTGCGGCAACAAGTTTTTGAAATGGGGGAGCAAGTACCTTATTTGCATATAACCGCATCTCTTTTTCAACGGCGGGTGCGATCGCACCTGGGGGAATAGAATAATCTCGACGTTTACCATTTTTATCGGTCAAAATGTGCGGTAATTCGGTTGTCTCGTCGTAATTGACATACCAAACCCAGTTAAAGCGGCGTTCTCCTGGTATTAATGATTCGCGATCGCCCGGAATAACGTATTGAAGAATGTGAGAGTTGGGGAATTGATAAAATACAAATCGCTCTGTAAACAGCGCCGCCGCATCTTTATCCAGTTCGTTTTCGTTGACAAGTCCCCGATAGGCGACGTATCCAGCGTAACGATAATCAGCATCGGGTAAAAATTGGTGGCGTACAGTCGAGTTTGGGCCATCTGCACCAATTAATAAATCTGCCGTGTCACGAGTTCGATCAGTAAAGTTTGCTGTCACGAGATCGCCGTTTTGCTCAATATCGAGTAACTGTTTTCCGTAATGGTAATGCTCTGATGGAAAATACCGACGCATAGAACCATAAAGTAGATTCCAAGAAGTTAACATTTGACGCATTGGCATTGGCTGGTCAATACTGCCATCAGCGTTGAGATAATAACGTTCGCGCGCTTCTACGCCCAGCGATTGAGTAGAGATACCCGCCCGTTCAAAAGCTTCAACTACATCGCTTTGCAATACAACACCACCACCGCGACTATCTAAATTGCGATCGGAGCGTTCGTAAATATCCACATCCCAACCAATAGAACGCAGCATAATTCCAGCAAATAAACCGCCCAGCGATCCACCAATTATAATTGCCCGATTACCTGTAGGTTTTATAGTCATTGAACCTCTTGTTACGCAACTTCTATTTTATTTACCGCCGTTTCCAAGGCTGCTAAAAAAACCTCAACGCTTTGCGCTCCTACAATCGTTTCCGTGCCGATTTTGATTGACGGTACGCTGCGTATGTTTCGGCTTGCTGCTTGCGCCTCTAAAGCTTTTACTTCTTCAACGCCTTCATGAGAATTTAAAAACGCTCTAACATTGTCAGCGTCTAAACCAACTTCCACCGCAAGTTTGACTAGAGTTTCAACATCAGTAATATCGTGACCTTGGGTAAAGTAAGCGTTCAAAATTCGCTCAACCATCTCTGTAGCTTTACCTTCTTGCTCCGCATACCAACTTAAGCGATGCGCCTTTAAAGTATTTGGTGTAATTTGCATTAAGTCATAGCGAAACTCAATGCCGTCATTTATCGCCGCCTGCATCGTTTGAGCATCAAGGGTTTGTGAATACGCCCAGCTACCAAACTTATTAGAGCGATAGGTTTTGCGATTCATACCTGTTTCTGGCATCGTTGGGTTTAATTCAAAGGGATACCAAAGGCGCTGAATCTTAACGGGGGCTTTTAATTGCTCAATTGCTCGATTGAGCCTTTTATCTACTACCAAACACCAAGGACAGATAAAGTCTGAAGTAATTTCAATCGTTAAGGTCATGAGTTGTTTCTATTAATTCCTGACTTTTTAACGATAACTCCCTTCATAAAAAATGATAATATAGCTAGTATGCTAAACACCTTTGCGTTTTATGCAAAAGTATATAAAACCTGATGGATCAGTTTGCAGCAATACGTGCTTTCGTTAAAGTGGTAGAAACGGGCGGATTTTCTGAAGCATCTAGGCAAACTCTGGTAGCAGTATCTTCTGTGACTCGCCAGGTAAATGCTTTAGAAGCAATGCTCAATACTCAGTTACTCAATCGCTCAACACGCAGCGTAACTCTCACAGCGCAAGGGCGTAAATATTACGATCGCGCCGTTCGCATTTTGCAAGACTTGGAAGAAGCAAACCAAGGTGTAATAGAACAAGACGTTCCGCGTGGATTGGTAAAAGTTAGCGTACCCGTTGCCTTTGGGCGACTGCACATTGCACCTATAATCAGCGATTTTTTTATTCAGTATCCAGAATTAAAGTTAGATTTAAGATTAAGCGATGGATTATCTAACTTAGTGGAAGAAGATTTAGATGTTGTAATTCGCATCGGCAATCTCGATCGCTCTGGGGGAAATCTAATTTTGCGTAAAATAGCCTCTCATACGCGCCTTGTCTGTGGTAGTGCGAGGTATTTCGAGCAGCATGGTAAACCCCAACATCCAGAAGATTTAGCCGAGCATAACTGTTTATTGTTTGCTTATTTTATGGGCTATGATATCTGGAAATTTAAACGAGATAACGAGTTTTATGATGTTAAAGTTAGTGGCTCTTTAATATCAAGCAACTCTGAGGTACTTCGCCAAGTTTGTTTGGATGGTACGGGTTTGATTTTGATGCCAACTTGGTTAATTGGTGAAGATATCCGCAAAGGAAGTTTGCAGGCGGTGTTAACCGATTGTCAAGTGTATCCTCAAACCAGTTTAGATATGGGTATTTATGCGCTTTATTTGCCAAACCGCAGAAATTCACTGCGAGTTAAAGCATTTATCGACTTTTTAATTAAACGATTTGGTAATCCGCCATATTGGGAAGCAACTACGCTTTGAACCAGGGCAACCGCACGACTATTATTGATACTTATCTCCTTTCTGTCGAACTCCAAATGAACCCTTATGAAGAAGTATTTTTAGCCCTTGAGCTAGAACGTTATTTCAATCTTGCACCCATGTGTAACTGGAAGCATAAGCCTTCAGTTACGGAAAAGTTATGCTTCCAGTCACAAATAGTTCAGTTAAGTTATTAAGGAGGATAAAGCGCGATCGCGCCCTATCCTCCCTAGCATTGTAGAAACTACTATTAGCCCAACTTACCTATTTTTGAACGCCCACAAACAAGGGCATTCTCCCAGGCATGTCTTTAGTTAAGAGTTGGCGTTTAATGCCATTACGAGTTTCTTCAACTTGAATATCGTAATTTTTACTAGGACTATAGGCGTTTACAGAATAAACCAACGATTGACTAGATTCATTGTTAATAAATGCTGCTTGCTTTTTCTCCTCTACGGTGAAATCTTGAACAGGGTAAATTAGCCCCCCTAGTAACTCAGTTTTTCCGCCTACACTGGTACTAATTACTGGCCCTTTGCCCTCAGTTTTCAGACCCAAAATCCATAGGCTTCCACCTTTATTAGTAATTTTGGTACGCGGTGCATCAAGGCTTTCTACGTTTAACTGCCGCGCCCAAACACTATGAGGATAATTTACGTTTAATTGCCGTAGAACTACGTCTTCTAAAAATAGCTTTCCCGCTCCTGAGAAATCGCTGTACTGATAACCACCGTTTTTAATTACTACTGGACGTGTTGAAGCGTGTTCTACCGATACACCACGACCAAATTGCTCGATAATTAATGGCTGGTCGGTATTGCCCTCAGCGCGAAATACAATTCCGCCTCCATTTATAATTGACGAAAAACCAATAATTCTTTTTACCGTCGGTGGAACTGTAAATGTTTTTTTATCGTAAGAAAAATAAACTCCATGCGGAAAGTAGATAGTTGAGGAACCCGAATTTAATAGTGACTGCAATAATCCAGTATCGCCGTACCATCTTGGGGCAAATTTACGCCAATTAGCAAGATTGCTATCTTCAAAGGTGGGTGTTTCCTCAACGGGCAAGTTTAGCGATCGCCCTGTACTATCAAACAAGCTATAAATTTTATTAGCAACATATTCAGTCTGTGATGTGCCTGGTACAACTGTACCCTGGTTGATAATTGCCGATTGGTAGCCTTGAGTGACAATATTTTTAGCGTACAAGTAGCCATTGTTTTCGATGGCGCTAGTAGTTGCTAAACCACCTTGAAAATTACCGCCATGCAAAACTATCGATCCCCAAGATTCTTTGTTTTGGATTGCTGGCACTTTGTTGTTACTATTTAGCTGCCGAATTGCTAAAGTATTACCCTCATTACGGATGCCCACAACCTTTTGATTTGTCAAACTTAGGTTTTCAAAAGTTACACCGTATTCAGCCTGTTTTGTATAGATGCCATAATCAAACCCATCGACGGTGACATTCTTAACTAAGCAAGGGCCTGGCCATTGGCGGGACATATCTAAACCAACTAAACCCGCCCCATCGCCCGATATAATGCTGACATCTCGGATGGAACCCGTGTTATTGGCAATATAATCAATGCCTTTAGCCCCTGGATTATTCTTACCTGTATTTACACTTAGATCGAAAATATTTTGGCGAAAGGACATATTGCCACCAGGGGTTTTGATTACCGCTTTAGGCACGTTGCGATCGCCATAACCCGCAGCGCTATCTTTGAGTTTGATAATACTTACGCCTTGACCTTGACCTTGCAGACTCAAACAGCAACCTCTCCACTCTAGGCTGTCTTTTACTAAATACGTTCCCGCCGGGAAATAAATACTTTTTGGTCTGCCATTGTAATCAATATTCTCTGTCCTTCCATCGGCTAACGCACTTTGAATTGCTCCTGTGTCATCGGTAAAGCCATCACCTTTTGCACCGTAGTCCGTTTTAATGTTACGCATATTAAAGTCAGCAGGAAAGACTTTTTGGGCGGAAATCTGCGCTTGTTGCGCCAGACCTGTTACCGATGATACGAAAATTATGCTCGCAGCTACCAATATAGACAGGCTTGAAGTTAGTAGGTTTTTTTGGATTTTTCTTGATAGTTTCATGGTTGTATAAATAAATTTATAGCTTTAAGGCTTGTCAATTAAGCGTTAGAAACCCAAGGAGATATTGTTAAGTTTCAAGCATCGCTTTACTGTTAAGTCCTAACCACCGTAGCTATCTGTTTGTTATATAGGCTAGAGTAAATTTACGTAAACTTTATATATACTAGCATTTTAAGTAAATATACTGAAGTAACTTAAATACCCCTAATTGAAGGGGAAACCGGAGCTAAAATAGCTCCAGGAAGGGGCGTTTAAGGAATAAATTATCTATATTTATTTTCGATCCGCTCAATTTGCGCGATAAATTCCGCACCTTTTTGGGGATTAACCATTTTTACAAAGTTGGCATAACCTCGAATTGCTGCCATTACATCGGTAGTATTACCCCAATGCTTGCCTTCTAAGCCATCTTTTTCAATTTGGTACAAAGTGGCGCGGAAGCGTTTTAAGGTTTCTTTGGCAATATTTGGGTGACTGTTAACTACAACGCCTGTAACTTCTTGTTGGCGGCTTTTGCGGATAATTCGGGTTTTTTGGTGGTTAATTGTAAATCCTTCATGAATTGCGATCGCTTCTGTCCGTTGTAAGATGTTGCAGATATAACGCAGATTTCTACCTGTCGCCGAAAAAGTCAAATCGTCCGCGTAGCGCGTATAACTAAAACCCAAGTTTTGGGCCATTACTGTCATGCGGCGATCGAGGCGACGGCAAAGTAAGTTAGTAATTGCTGGACTTGCGGGCGATCCTTGGGGTAAATGGCGATCGCTAATTGCTACATAATAAGTCTTACCATCTAGTTCAACGGCTTCTACTTCTAATTCCGTACACAGCAATCCAAAAATAGTCGCCGCCGCTTCAGAATAACCAAAAGATTGAAATAGTCCTTTAACTCGGCGATAGGAAATGGAAGGGAAAAAATCTTTAAGATCGAAGTTGACGATCGCGTCTTGTTTAACATGAGGTTGAGCATTACTCACAATTGAGCGATCGCGTCTAAACCCATGCGCTGCATCGTGTAATTCTAATTTTTCTAATATATTGACAAGTATCCATCTTTGGGCTGTTTTTAGTTTTGGCATCGGCGCAGATATAGAGCGATCGCCACCAGTTTTTTTAGGGATTTTAAAGCGGATATAGTGGCAAATTGGCGAAGTTTTCCGCGAAAACGCTAAAAAACGCAGTTGTCCTACACTAATGCCCATAGCGACGGCTATCTGTGCCGCATTTTGTAGCACGGGCAAGCTAGCATTACTCAATCGTTCGGCGTTACCATCGGTATTATTTAGCCCCCCCGATACCCCTGCACCTAAATAAGTAAGTTCTGTTTGTTGTTGCTGCTGCCATTTTTGAGCCTTTTCTAAGCGTTCTTT
>Ga0181464_1000250_pt1 | contig 20565 bp, 19 predicted proteins | sample InSIn2gowninarea_FD_119074 | JGI IMG/M metagenome (GOLD analysis project Ga0181464, IMG submission 119074) | Clean room microbial communities from NASA Spacecraft Assembly Facility at Jet Propulsion Laboratory, Pasadena, California, USA -... ...
TGGCATAATGACTTAGTTTAGGGCCTCAACAAGTATATATAGGTTTTAAGTAGAGATTAGTTTGATTTTCTTTATTTGAAAACCCTCTTTCAAATGTTTGTTTTTGCACCTTTTTATTGATTTTAAATACTCTGATTTTCACCTTGTTTCTCTGAAATTTTGGCTCTTATGATGAAATTTTCGGCATTTCCTTGTGGGGACTGTGTGACTGTTCATCTAGTCATGGAAACCATGACTGCTCCTGGAAACTGAACTTGTGCAATTTTCAGAACACTTTATCGTTAATGACCCCTTTAACCTTTCCATTGAAATAGAGTTTCTGCAAAGGGGCTTTGAAGTATTTTCTCTTGACGATGAAATTCTTTGAACCATCGCTGAGCAAGAACCTCAATCTGGCCTGCATGGCCTTACATAGACTTGTTTTCCAAGACCAAATCGGTGGACTCGTAGACCCAAACTAAAAAAAATGACCTTGGTCCCATAAAGGACCAGACCTTGAATGTCATGGACTCCAGTGATGACCGACAAAGACTTGTTCCAGCAGGAACTAGACTTGAGGGAAAAATATTATCATGACATCCTCTGTCAAATTTATAGTATGCCCCCTAGAGGAATGCAACTGAGCGGATGAAGCAGGACACCTAAAATGAAATGCATAAAGAGTTTTGATCTCTAACGGAGGACTGACCAGACCGACTCTAACATTGGCTCCAATGGGGGATGGTAGCTCCTCGGAGGTGCCAAGAACAGCAGATCTCTGGAGGAGCTAGATAGTGTCTATGGTCCATTGGGCTATGGAGCCAAGATTACAAAAAACAATACAGGACTCTAACTTATTTTTAAAAAACTGAAGTAACTAAGACACTAACTCAAACTCAACATTGAAATAACTCTGAAAACCAACTTTACAGACTAAAACCAAACTGAAATAACAAATGGTATTTACAATGACAGTGGAAGCAATGTTGATTTCTCAATAATGGTAACGTTTGAGCAGTCGACCATTGATCGACCCTCCAAGCCAATCTTCCCTATCCATTTCCTTTGTCTTCATCGTTGTCCACATCAATTGATGTCTCTTTGAATTTGCCTTTGTTGAGCAGAAAATCCTTAATCTCCTCATCATCTTGAAACACCTACCAATATCATTGATTGTCTGGAATGATTGGACAGTGCTTGAAATGGATTTCGAATTTATTGCTAGAGTTCATGGAAATTTTCAAACTACTTGTTGCCTTGGCAAGAGCATCCGCAATACTATTTTGCATATGAGGCACACATGTCAAGGTGTACTCAGAAAATAACTTTAGAATGTCCAAAACTACATTGTGATAGGCCCACATCCTAGGATGTTTTGCTTGATATTCACCTCTGACCTATTTTATCACTAGTTCAGAGTCGCCATACACTGAAATCCTTTTTGCGTTCAGCTTTCTGAGAATTTTGAGACCAGCAATCAGAGCTTCATACTCTGCTTCATTATTGGAACATTCAAAGGCCAGCTTGTAAGAGCAAACTCTCATGCTGCTGGGAACTTTGTTTGGGACAGAGAAAGGACTGCGTACCCAAATTCCAATCCCAGCACCATCATTGCCTACAGCTCCATCAAAATCCATGGTCCATAAGCCCTCTTCTTCTTCTTGCAAGTGCTGGAAATCTGTTTGTTGCTCCTAACTCCCTGGCTGTCCATCATTTTCCGCTGATTGCCGAATCTTTTGCTACTTTTCTTGTCTTTCTTTCTTCACTATTTTTCTGAAGTTTTCTGTGATTTCTGGAATGTCATCTGCTTCTACTATCTGGCTATATATGTCATTTAAACTATCTGAAAACAAAACAAAGGACTCTAAATCTGTATGTACATAATTTATAGGATGATCTATAGGTTTCTCCTTTCTTGTGATCATATCTTTCATCTTTTTCTCCCTGTATAACTTCCTCATCTGTCCAAACACCAGGATTGTCGCATAGGAGAAATCAAGCTGTAGTGTCCCTTTCAGTTTTGCTACCCAAGACCTTGAAAGAAGCATGCCAAACCTTGGAGGAATGTCTGCTACCACTACATCCATCAAAAAAAAATTCATAGGAAGTTGGTCTAAACTCACAACTAGGTATTTGATGAGCCCTATACATCTTACTCTGCTGGAATCAAATGAATAGAGATCATGATATTTCCGGGTGATGTCCAAACCAAGCTTATCCATGATAGCCTTGGGCATGAGATTGTGAGAAGCTCCAAAATCGAACATGGCATTATGCAACACAAAATCATGCAATCTCAAACTAATATAAAATGGAGGCACATCGCTATCATGAGACTCACCATTTGTTGACGGTCGAAAAATCATTTCAAGTTGATCGTCTTCCACATTCACCATGTTGGACATTGGGTCTAAATTCAGCATCTTGGAAATCCGTCCTCGGTAGCTATTATTCTTCATTATCTCAGTCAAGGGGATGGATACCTTTAACTTAGAAAACTCATTCTCTAGGCTAAAACTGGGAGTCTTTTCTGCCTCTTTGACTGGGATCTCCTCCCTTTCCTTTTCTTTGGACATAGCTGGCTACTGTGTTTGTTCTGCTGATTTGAGCTTGCTGCTCTCTGGACCAATTGCTTCCTTTCCCTTTCTCAGTGTGGTTGATGAGTCAACTTTTGCTGCTTCCACCTATTTCTTTTTCTGAATTGATTTGGCTGGCACATCTCTATTCCTAAGTGAATATCTCTATTGTTGTGCAGACAGAGCGTTCATATAACCCCTCTGATATTCTTCTGATTCTTCTTCCAAAACCGTGTCACTAGCTAGAATAAAATCCGCGTCTTGGTGTGTAGCTGAATTGACTGCACATTCCTCTTCTTCGGTGATGTAAGTAGGCAACTCATCAGGAGTGAAAAGGTGGTTCTCTTCGCCTAATATATTTCCATCCTCATCTGATTCAGGTCCATGTACAAAATTCTGCTGCAAAGGTGTTTGTACCGGCTGTTGTGCAACTTGTTCTTGGTTCCTTTGATCTTTCTGCCTAATCCTATACTGTGGCTATTGCTGGCCACGAAAGTTAGGATTCCTAACTTGTGGCTCAGGCTTGTCAAGTTTTACCCTTTCAAGCATTTGTTCTACCTTTTTAAGTAGCTGGTCCATTGAAGAAGATTCTTCTTTCACCGTGGTTTTCTTCTCTGTTTTCGCTCTAGCCCTTCTTGACAGCAGATTTGCTTCAACGCTGACTACCATTTTCTGCATATCTTCCATGGTAGTCGGTTCTCTCTCTCTTAGTTGGTATGCCATATCGGCATCGAAACCATCTGGAAACTTCATCATGGCTAGTCCTACAGGTGGTTTCAAATGATGTGGTATTTCATTATAGACCGTATTAAATCTTACACAGTAATCTTGAACCGACTCACCAGAATTTGTTTTAATTTGTTCATATTCGGCTAGAATTTGGAGAGGATTCTTCTTCACTTCCCACCGATTTAAAAATTGTCTCTGCAGTTCCGCCAAGGAATTGATACTCACTTTTACCAATCCTCTAAACCATTTCCTTACATCACCTGCGAACGTCTGCACAAAGAGCCTCATTGCCACATTTTCTTCATCAATTTCGTGCAGTTCATAAAAGTCTGCCATTTTGTCTACATGTTGTTGAGTAGTGATGCCATTTGTAGTGTCATCGAAAAATGGGATTTTACTTTGATAATTTGAAGGCATATCGTCTAAAACTTGGGGCAAAACAAGGGGTGTGAACTGGGCAGCCATCACTCTTGGTGGATTCAACCTTGGGGGTGTTGGGGGAGTATGTGCAATTTGTGAGGGAATCACGATTGGAGTTTGGGGCTGTTCCGCAATGTAATTGTCTATCAATCGATTGGCTCTTTCTGTTTCCAAGTCTACAAGGAATTGGGGATTGGGAACAGTATAGTCGGTAGCCCTTTCGGACTTAGACTCAAACAAGGATATCTCCAACCTTTCGTCAAACTCAATTTCTTTAAGATAATCAAAAATGTCGGGACAAGAATGACATTTGAACACGGGAGGTATGGCACTTTCTTGACGAAGGAGTTTTGGAATCAAATTGGGATTTTCGTAGATTTGAGGAGGATCCGGGTCTGGATTTTCTCTGGTATATCGTCTTGAAGCCAGCGTGCTATTGAGAAAAATCACGGGACCCAGCCAAATTAATCATCCTATCCAATCCTAAGCTCATCATCCGGAAGCCTAGAATTCTGATGAAACAAGGGGATTTGATTTCAGTTTTGATAGTCCCCAACGAAGTCACCACTATGTTATCACCTAAATCTGCCCCTAGGCTGAAGGAGGGAAAAAATTAGGGTAACCACAAACCACGCTCAGTCTGGTAGCTAGCCCTACCAGAACAGGAGAGGGCTCTCTCCGGGTCACGCTCACTGAATAAATACTTGGAAATGATTTGAGGTGACTTGAAATGCAATATTTATCTTAGGCTAGTAAGCGAATAGGGATTTGTGAAAGAATTTTACTGAATGGCCGAGCTTCTGGGATGTATGGGAGTGGCGCTTAGCAATGAACAGAGAACTTAATATAAAGGCACAGATTATTCCGTGAGACAAGGTAGGCGGAAAATGTAGCAATTCAATTAGAGTCACCGCGGCATGAAAAGATTGCTAAAGAAGGTGAAAAAGGCATAATGGTATGAATCATTTTCAACAGAAGAAGTAACACTACACATGAAATTTTCTCACAGGCAAAGCAATAAAAATTGAATTCTACCTAATCTCACTTAGAAAAATTCATTGAAATGAAACATGAAATGAAATATGGAACATAACAGATTACATATGAAACATAAGAACACATTTTCTACACTCACAACCACAAGAATCTCATGAAACATAGCCGCTGCCTTTCATTAATTCTTTGTCAAATTTACACAGTGGAGAAACAGAGTTTCTCTCCCACAGTCTCCCAGAAGTTATAAGTCAACCAACCCTTTGAAAATAGCTTCCTTACAATATATAGAATGATATGGGAATAGATAGAACGCCAAAGGGTCGGGGAGTTACTAGAATCATCACAAAATGGAGCTGGGGAGCCAACCATCAGCTATAGGTGCAATGCTCATGAACATAACATTTGGCATGGGATGACCCTTTGTATTCCTTTGCCTCTTGGATGGATGCCAATCTGGAGAAAAAGCTATTTAAATTCTACCTTGGGTGCCAAGAAAACTGAAGCATAGAAGACTAGGCCCACTTGGAGAAGTCGCGAACCAAAATTTCACGAAACGGGAGCAAAATGGCACTTTTTCCCCTGTGCGCGTGCTAAATTCCCTGTGCATCGCGCCACTTTGGAGCCTTTTTTGAGGCACTTGTAGGTGTCCAAAATGTGTCCAAGTGGGCTTGTTAGAAATCTTGTCCTGTCTACTTTCCAACCCAACTGGAATTTTTGAATTTGGAGCTCATTTTCCCCTCCAAAGCTTCATTCTACCAAGACTGCTTTTTGTGTTTCAAAAAAGTGGTAGAGAGGCCATTTTTGGGTGTTTTTTGACTTTTAGGAGGCCTAGATCTTCTCAAAATTTCTTGCCCGGTCACCAATAGGCGTGATTTTTGATGCTGAATCCAAAAATGCAAACCATTTGTTGATTGGATCCCTATATTTCTAGCGTCGCGCCAGTGACGTAGCACACAGGGAGGAATTCCTGTTTTTTGCCCAAAAATCCAAAATTTGCCCAAAACTTCTCCAAATTCGTTAAAATTTGGACTGTAGGTTCCTTATGGGGTGACATGTTGAGCCAAGGAAGCCTCAGCCAAGATTATAAGTCTATCTTGCTCCTTAGCCTCTTTTGCTCTCCTTGTTGCTTTCCTCAATTTTGCCTTCAAGTTCCTTATTCAGGCCTATGCACTCATGTTTCGCACTCTGTACCAGAAAGCCATATGTCTCAGTAGAGCAAGATCCTAGTCAGCTTTGTCCAGTAGGCTCTCCAAGTGCATATTGTTTCTCTCAAGGTTGGCCTCCCAATCTTCATTTACCTCTTGCTCCAAGGAAGTGAGCTCAATCCTTGCCCTTTGAGCCACTTGGCGATGCTCACGAATGTCTCACAGCTCCATGACCGCCTACTGGTCTTCTAGCTATTTGTTCCTCTGTTCCAGGTACTTTATGTTCCACTTGGCCTTCTCCAAGTCTAGGGACAAGGTCTCTATCTCTGCCTGCTGCTCTTGGATCACCTCTCTAAGCTCCTCCTTTGTTGGCTCTCTGTTAGTGTCATCATCGTGGAGGAGAACAAACTCAGTCTCTCTTTCCCCCATTGGCACTCCCGAAGGTCCCTCATCATACAATGGCTCTTTGCTTCTGCTCTACTTCTACTGTACTAATGCCGGAAGCGAGGCCCCTTCCACCCCGGGTGGAGATAACACTCGCTTTACTGCTGCAAATAGTGGTCTACTGCTCCTCTGATATGATATATATACTAGCATGGTGGTAGCCTCGTGGCGCTCAAACTGATGTGAAGGACCCCCCACCTCCTGCTCTGCCTCTGACACTACTGGTGGAGTGCTGAAGAAATCACGGGAGATGAAGTCCTCCGAGGCAATACCCTGTAACCCCAACTGATTATCTACTAAAATCCTGATGAGAGCAATGTGATATACACTGTTCAGCTGCTATCATGGGGTCTTGTGCTGCATAAAGTTCTTCATCTTCTCTATGTTATTGCTTATGAAAAATTGAAGATTCATCATCCCCGCCCTGGTGAAGCGCATGAGTAACCGAATGTGATATGCATAGAGGCAGGAAAACCTTCCCTCACAACTGAAATATTTTATGATCAATCTCATGAGTGGGTCATGTCATACTCATCCCTCAAAAACCTGAACGGAAAGACTCTAGTGAGTTGGCTCAAACAGCTGTTCTTGATGTAAGGCTCATAGAAATGCCTCTCCACCTTCTTTTTCTTATGCCACTGCTCTCTGATGTTTGGTATCCCTGTTGCTACTGATATGGCTTCCGGTGTCAAGCTGAAAGTGACCCCAGCCAATATGGATTGACCTCCCTATAGATGTAGTGCAAAAAGGTGGGCCAACTCATGGTGTGATCTGACATTTGCCACCCTTTGGAAAAATTCATAACATGCCAAGTGCTGGAAACAAGACATGGCAAGTGGGCATGCATGTAGCTCTGTGAGGGTGTTTCGCTCGTCTCTGAGATGTCTGCCACTCCGTTGATGTCTCCTATGGGCCCTCTCTCTTGAAGATGTGTCACTATGTGTATCCCCCTCATAATCTGATGAAATTCCTAATGCCATTATTGCAGTATATACCCTGAGTTTTCCTTTGCTGCCCTTTGAATCTATTGAACTTGGTGGTTGCCCTGAGAATCTGTCACCAAGGGGACAATAAAACAGGGGTGTTAGGAGGGGAATGATGAAAGGGGAACAGGGATTTAAGAGGAGAAATTTATAAGGGATTTAGGAGTATTTTTGGAATAGATTTGATGGGATATGTTTTGGGATTATGTTTGAGGTAGGTTTTGGGTGTTTAGCCATAGGAAACAAGGGAATTAAATGGACATAATCACAGTGGAGGCAGGGAGATAATCGAGGGACAATGCTACAGAGGGATTAGTTCAATAGGGGTAGGGAAAGAGCATGTTTAGAAATGATTATCACTTTAGCAAAACCCTAGCTTTTTGACCCTTTTTACGTCATTTTTGGGTTGAATCACTTAAAAAAAAATTCATTTGATTTCATGGTTTCCAAATCATGTTTCTTTTTGAGTTTAAGGATCAATATTAAATGTATACATGGCCACCTTTGCAAATTTGGGAGCCATTCACAAACATTTGAATGATTTCGGTGATTTTTCATGCTCACAGGCCTGTGCGCCGCGCGCCCGGTATGCGCCACGTCAGTGCATTATTAGCACTGTGGCTGGGCTCCCAGTGTGCCGCGTGCCCTGAATGTGCCACGCCACCTTGTGTGTGCGTCACGCACTACAAAATGACCCGAATTGGCTTGGTAAGTGTGGGGTGGGGTTTAGTGGAGATCTTTAGGGGATTTTCTTAGGAGACAAGGTGGAATGTAGGTGAACATGGTGAGGAGTGAGGGGAGAAAGGGAGGGATGTAGAAACCTTGGTGGCATCTTCATCAATTTGCAACCCAGTTCATTGATTTTGTTTGACGGTTATTTTTTCATGGATGCCCAATGCGCTATGGATACCCTTCAACATCTTAGAAACACTTAAAGATTTGCCAAATTGATGGGGAAGAGCTTTCATTTAGATCCTACCTCTTGCTTGCTAGCTTTCCACCGAGATATGGAGAAATTGGTGATGTTTTCTAGCTCTCTGGCTGCGTGCGTCGCACGCCAAGCCCAGTGCGTCGCGCCACCTGAGTGTGTCGCTCCCTTGTTGTTTTCACACTGTGGGCTAACTGCCAGTGCGCCACACCCTCTGTATGCATCGCGTGCCCTGGTGTATGTGTCGCACGCCTAGAAATCGGTCTTCACTCCCTCGAAACCTTCCGGCTTTTCTCTCTTTCTCTCAACAATGGCTCTCTCAAACTCACAATGGCATAATGACTTAGTTTAGGGCCTCAACAAGTATATATAGGTTTTAAGTAGAGATTAGTTTGATTTTCTTTATTTGAAAACCCTCTTTCAAATGTTTGTTTTTGCACCTTTTTATTGATTTTAAACACTCTGATTTTCACCTTGTTTCTCTGAAATTTTGGCTCTTATGATGAAATTTTTGGCATTTCCTTGCGGGGACTGTGTGACTGTTCATCTGGTCATGGAAACCATGATTGCTCCTGGAAGCTGAACTTGTGAGATTTTCAGAACAGTTTATCATTAATGACCCCTTTAACCTTTCCGTTGAAACAAAGTTTCTGCAGAGGGGCTTTGAAATCTTTTCTCTTGACGATGAAATTCTTTAAACCATGGCTGAGCAAGAACCTCAATCTGGCCTGCATGGCCTTACATAGACTTGTTTTCCAAGACCAAATCGGTGGATTCGTAGACCCAAACTAAAAAAAATGACCTTGGTCCCATAAAGGACCAAACCTTGAATGTCATGGACTCCAATGATGACCGACAAAGACTTGTGCTAGCAGGAACCAGACTTGAGGGAAAAATACTATCATGACTTCCTTCGTCAGATTTATGGTATGCCCACTAGCAGAATGCAATTGAGCGGATGAAGCGAGACACCTAAAATGAAATGCATAAAGAGTTGTGATCTCTGACGAAGCACTGACCAGACCGACTCTAACAATATGCTTTGCCAAGAAATATTGATTTTATATGGACTGAAAAATGTGACATTACCTTTGCAAACTTAAAACGGATAGTATCAACAGCACCAGTATTACAAGGCCTGAATGGGGATATACCATTCCGAATTTCATCAGACGTGTCAGATAAACCCATTGGAGTAGCTCTTGGCCAAGAAGAAGACAATAAACCCTAGGAAATATACTACATTAGCAAAAATTTAACTCCTGCTGAGTTGAATTACACAGTAACGGAGAAGGAGGTTCTAGCTGTAATCTATACTATTAATAAATTCAGGCACTATATAACAGGATACCCTGTAGTCTTGTATACTGATCACTCTGCTATCAAATATTTAACTAATAAACCTATTATGAATGGAAGAGTGACACGATGGTTAATCCTTTTGCAAGAATTTGACATAACAATCAAGGATCGACCAGGAAAGGAAAACCTTGTGGCAAACTTCCTCTCCCAAGTGCAAAGAACAAACGACGCAGTGGAAGTAGAAGACCAGTTCCCCGATGAGCACCTATTTACTATGACCGTGAAAACACCTTGGTACATATATGTGGTGAATTACTTAGTAGTGGGAAAACTACCCAAACAATTGACACCCAAAGAAAGGAAATTGATAGTGCAATGCAACACTTGGTTCTCCTGGATCGGAGGATACCTCTTTCACACAGGAGCCTATGCATATCGGTAAGTGTGTCAAGGAAGACAGAATTTATGATATCTTAAAAGCTTGCCACCATGGACCTTGCAATGGACATTTTGCAGACCGCAGGGTTGGATATAAAATTTTACAAATGGGCTATTTTTGGCCCACAATTTTTAAGGACGCTAAGAAATTTTTCCAAGCATATGATAGCTGCCAAAGAATGGGCCGCCCTAGCTAGTTTGATGAGATGCCCCTACACCCACAGTTAGTCATCAAACCCTTTGAATGTTGGGTGTTAGATTTCGTCAACCCAATACATCCATCATCTAATAAAAAATCATATATACTAGTTGCAATGGAATACGTGACTAAATGGGTGGAGGCAGTAGCATTACCAAGAGCAACAAAGGAAACAGTAATCATTTTTCTCTTTGAAATTTTCGTGTTGTATGGTTTACCTAGAGAAATAATTACAGATGGAGGGTGACAATTTGTAGGCCATAAGATTGCTGCTACACTAAAAAATCATCACATTTTGCACAGAATCACCTCTCCGTACCGCTCGCAGGCAAACGACCAGGTAGAGAGTACCAACAAGGTAATCGAGGCCATTCTAGCAAAGACAGTTTCCTCGCACAGATGCAACTGGACTACTCGATTGCTAGAAGCCCTGTGGGCATATCGCACGACTTGGAGGAATACAATAGGATATTAACCATATCAGTTGGTGTTTGGTAAGGAACCTATCTTCCCCATAGAATTTGAAATTCAGACATTAAGGATAGCCCAAGAAGTGGGGCTGGATTTGAATGAAGCACAGATTAACAGATTACAACAAATAAATGAATTAGATGAAATTCAGCTATTGGCTCTTCAGCATGCGGCAGTTATTCAACAATAAAGAGCAAAATGGCATGACACCCTCATCAAGAAAAAGACATTCCATAAGGGCGACTGGCTGCTTCTCTATGATTCTAGGTTCCAAGACTTCCCAGGCAAACTCCAGACTAGGTGGTTAGGTCCCTAGGAGATAAAAGAAGTGCACGAGAATGGCACCCTTACATTGGCCACCATTGATGGGTTTGGCTACTCCTTTAAAGAAAATGGGCATCGGATATCCCTCTACCACAAATTGATTACAAGGGAATCCTTTTACCAACAGATACACGAAGATTCTACGATAAAAATTCTGGCTACAGAAGGCACTCTTCAGCAACACCAGTTCTGTAAAAAGTTATTTTTGAGACTTGTAAATACAATTGTTTAGAGCAGTAGGGATGATTTCTTGTTTGTGTTTTTTTTCCTCTTCCTATTTTCTTTTGTTGTTCCCTACAGGGAACAGCTGTTGTTCCCTCCAGGGAACAACACTTTTTCATGTGTGTTGATTTGTTGTTCCCTACAGGGAACAACACTTTTTCCATGTGTTTTTGTTGTTCCCTCCAAGGAACAACATTTTTTGAGAGTTTTTTTTTTGTGTTTCTTCCCTAAAGGGAACAACACTTTTTTTTGGTATATTTTCCTTTGTTGTTCCCTCAAAGGAATAGTTGTTGTTCCCTCCAGGGAACAGCATGTTTTTTCTGAGTGTTTTTTTTGTTGTTCCTTTCAGGGAACAACACTTTTTCCCAGTGTTTTTTTGTTGTTCCCTCCAGGGAACAGCTTCTGTTCACTAAAGGGAACAACACTTTTTCCCTATATTTTTTTTGTTGTTCCCTCGAGGGAATAGCTGTTGTTCCCTAAGGAGAACAACACTTTTCCAATAGTTTTTTTATTGTTCCCTCCAGGGACTAGTTGTTGTTCCCTAAAGGGAACAATACTTTTTCTGAGTTTTTTTGCTATTCCCTCCGGGGAACAGCTATTGTTCCCTAAAGGTAACAACACTTTTTCGAGTGAGGGAACAACACTTTTTTTTAGTGTTTCTGCTATTCCCTCAAGGGAACACCACTTTGGGAGTATTTTCAGGAAAACCCTTTCTTCCCCATGCATGATCATTCCTAGCCCATCCCAGCTCATTTTTTTAGTCCTCTTTATGGCATAAATTACAATACATATATGAGGACAACAAGAATGGAGTCTATTGAAGTAGGCGAATATCCTTAACATTATTATCTCTAACAAGACTACTTCGTGATGATCGAAAAATAAAGGACACAATTATCTATATCACTTTACTGTCCTCATCTCTGCTCTAAATGATACTAATTGATTATCTTCACCATGCTAGTTCTACTCCCTCTAGTATAATTCTCTTTGCTTATTATCAATAAGATTATGGGTATACTTTTTTTCTATTGATATGTTCAAACTTTTTCCGCCATCCCTACTCTTAAGGGGTACTGAGCCACCCTCTATATATAAAATGGGGAGTGTGTGTGTGTGTTAATAAAACTCACTAACAATTTTATTTTTTTGATCTACAGATGGAGGATAAGGGGTCTCATCATAAGCCGGCCTGACCACTTTCGCTACTTCACAGTGAGTGGAAATTTGTTCATCTGGTTACCATGACAACACATTAATCTCTACTGTGGATATCATAATGCACTTCCCCAACTATACATAGAGGATCTTGGCTACTAAGGGTTAGAAAGCAACTCTGTCGAGGCTATGGATGCCTGCAGGCATCAGAAGCTCTGCTTATGGTATTGAAGTTTTATTTCCTACATCAATAATTATTACAATACCCTCTTCTTATATTTCTATTTTTCTACGGAGAGATTATTTCCCCAACTTACCCTACCTTGAACCTTTATGCATGAGTTAATTTTTTCTAAATCAATCACATAATTTTCAAGTGGAATAACGGTGGTAAGGTACCATCTCTTATGTATACTATCCTTTTTACTTATCGCATCACCTCACAACATCTTATCACTTATTAATAATTCTCATTACACACCTTGTTTTCATTACTGCAATATCCTTATACGATCCTTTCAATAATATACGTACTCTGCTACCTTTACTACCCAATCCATCACCCCTGTACTTCGCCGCTAGAACATCATCTTTTTGTCCATTTAGTCTTAGGCGACCTTTAATTTTGAGAGAGGGCGGGGACCTCCAATACACTCATGCATGTGCTATCATCGTTTTATTGGATTTTGTAGGATAATAGGACATCCCATAATCACAAAGTGTGTGGCATTATAACAGTCCTCAATTTAACGATATTTATTTTCATAAAACATCACCTAACAGTGTTGTTACAACTGCTCGTTGTTCATTTCTCAACTACTGCTCGTTTTTGTGTTTTCTCCACTGCACTAATCATTTGCAGGAGTAGGAAGAACTCAAGCATCATGGGAGGTAAAACAGTGCGCCGAGAACCTTTAATACCGGCTGTCTCTAATGGAGCCAAGGAAATTCTAGCTCACATAGGATGGATAGCATGTTTTACAAGATTTCAACCCCCCAATGAGGAAATCGCCATTGAATTTCTACAACATGTACAGAATGGACAATCCTTAGTGAGAGGTAGAGAAATCACCGTATCAGATGTTGTGATAGTAGAGGTGTCTGGGCTGCTAGTAGAAGGATCAGTATGGGTTCACAAGCGACTAAAGTTGCACGGCTCTATGGAGAATTTTAGGGACAAAGTACAAGAGCTAATCAAGAAGGGCAAAGGCATTCGACCATATTCTCTCAGAGAACCATGGGGAGAATTGGCACGAATTGTCCAGAACTATATTACCTGCGATGGGTATCGAGACGTGGTAAGGCCGCGACAACTCAAACTTTTAGCAGTCTTAAAACAAAAATGCTTTGTTAATTTTCTTACACTGTTGAATTCATTATTGCATGACACTGCCTAGAGGTTGAGATGGGCTCAACACCTAGAGACAGTAGTTAGTGACCATTTTCTGATCAGGTTAATAGTTAGTCACAACCTTGCCCAACAAGAATCAACATTGGATGATCTCATATCGGCCCTTGAAATAGGTGAAAACCTGCCAGCAACTAACCCTATTCCAAAAAGGAAAGGGACTGCCCCTTCAGGAAGAAGACCTCATAAGGGTAGACGATCTACAAGGTTGAATTCAGACCATGGAACATCTAAAATTCCTCAAGGCAACACTAGTCAAACAACATAATCATCTAACCTGGTAAATGTACAAGACTTGTAGGGACAAGATAATCCTGAATTAGAACCTGAGGGAGGAAATAGACCCAACTTAGTGCAGGAAGGAGCAGGGCATTCCAACGATGAACAAGAAAATGAAGTAGGGCCTCCTCTAACACCAAATATGAGTTCTCAAGATGATATTTTGTAGGATTTCGAGGCAAGGATGGCCCAGGTCCTAGCCAATATGAATGTCTACATGCAGTCTGAAGAACCACTTAATCCTAATTTAGGAGAAGCCCAATCTCTAGGGAATTCTAGTTATACCAGAATTTTGCCTTCCCCAAAAGATACAAACTGAGAAAGAAGATACAGAGGCTATTCAGCAATTAGAGAACCAATTTGGTGACATGCTCCCATCAGAAAATAGTCATGATCAACAGTAAGAAGTTCTAGACATGGAAGTTGCAGGCCAAGAAGAGGAAGCAAACACAAAAGTTATTCAGGAGTCTGATAATCAATCTGGAGACACGTTCTTATTGGAGCAAATCCAAAGTGAAAAAAAAAGGCTCTTTAGAGACAGAGGTTATTAACGAGACCATTAGCAGATCAGTTACTCCTCATAAGAGGCACAGAGCCAAAATGAAATTGAGGAAGCTAAGAAAATAACACTAGAAGCTTCATAAGATGGTCAAGAGACTCCAACAAAAAATAAAGGAAATTAAAATGGGGAAAACTCCGAACAATACCCCTGAGGTAGCCAATGTGGCCTTGCAAATGGAATTATGTGAAGGTAGGGCTATAGGGACTCAAACTGAGCTCATACCTACTCGAATAATCGCCACTCAAGTGGGATTGCATGCAGATTTAGTAGATGTAGCTGCTCAGATGGAGGATTGGACCTACCACAATAAAGAAGTGCAGACATAAGATATCCCCTCTTGTAGCTTAGGCACTCAAACAAGGGATATCCCTTCTTGTAGCATATGCACTCAGATGTACATACAAACCAAGGACATCCTGACGCACCATAACCCTATTTTACTAAATATTTAGGAGGAATTGACACAAGACCGGTTCGCTTTAGAATGATATGAACAAGATACAGTTCCCCTGTAGAGATATCAAGAGCTACAGAAATAGCTTAGAGAACTAACTATAACAGAGAACGAGACCTTTGACAGGTGTAGAAAGGGGGAAGAAAATCTAGAGAAGGTGAAACTCAAGCTAGATAGAATCATGAGTCGGACAAACACCATCTGCTTGCTGTATTCAGATGTCATGATATGTAGGTCTCCTGCCACCAATTATGCCTTATTCTTATTAGAATAGTATCTGTTATTAAAAATCAAATCCATAAGAGTTGGTAAACCAATTGAATTAGGGACAATTGAAGATTTTATAAATTGCTGAAAGGAACATGGTGCAAAGGTCCAGAGGCTTCTTTGTGAATTTTATCTGAATAATTTCATATTAGAAAATGAGGTGGAAAAGAATCCTAATCCTTTTGTTGGATACGTTCAATTCTAGGCTAATATCTCTTTTCCAGTTAACCAACTCAAGTGATTTAAAGCTTATAATGCATTCCAAAAACAAGAACATGGATTGAATCTCTGAGTGATGAGTGAGCCTAAACATCCTTTGCAACTGCTTGCCAAACATAAAAATTTGATGACATAAGAGGGCGTGATTAAAACTTTAGGGCCCATAAATAAGGAGATTGTGCAAAAAGGAATATCATATTTCCTCTCCATTCAAGAAGGATCCCTGACTACATCTAAGCTCAGATGGAGGATCTCCACTAATAGTGTGGAAGAAAGGGAACCATATAATTATAGGAATTTTAAAGCTATTGTGGCTGAGATGATCACCTACAGTAGTATTATTTTGAGATAAGGGCCTCATTGGTTTGGATGTCGCTTTCAAAGTCCCATTATTTGGTATCCTCCTGAAGGGTATCGGGCTGACTACAAGTTGCGTGAAGGGAAAGAAAGGCCAGCCTTTGCACTTCTAGCTCAACATCATGGCTTTAGGCTAATTTTTGAAGCTTTCTTTCCAGCATACTGTTTAACTACATTGCATAAGAACTATTTATTTTTCATAAGGACATGAAACAGGGTAAGCAGGGGAGTATGTTGAGTTATGAAATGGGTATGTATTTACTCTCAATTACAATGCCTTTTTCCTCTTTTCTTATCTCTTTCATATCTTGATACGCTAACATATTGATGGATTATGATAAGAAATGAATGAACTACTCCCGATTAAGATTTAGCCACCATTACTAACTCTTATTCCTTTTTATGCAGAAAAACGACGAAAGGAACAGTTGTTGTTCCATAAAGACGGAACAGCGTAAACTAACAAAGGAGGAATAAGGCACGTTGGTTGCGGTCAAGCCAGAGGACGAATCAGGAGGATCAATGCTAAATAAGAAGAATGTTAGAAGATAGCATTCAATTGTGAATCCCTCAAGATCTCTTGATCTTGAGGGATCACATTTATCTTTTACCCTTTTTTTTACTATAAAAGTGAAAATTGTAGGAGAAAAGGGGATCAATCTCTGTTTATTTCAAATTGTAGTTTTAACTTATAGACTCATGCTTTTGAGGAATATGACCCTATTGTAATGAGGATTGAGTTCAATGGTTCATAATTTACGTTGTTGTTCATTCGTATTCTTTGAAGTAGCTCAGCAGTATTCACTGGTGACTGAGGGCCCGGGCTCTGGTGGATCAAACTGCAATCCTTAGTGTTATATATTTCTAATGCACACAAGTTTAATTGGTTTGATGTTTTTCCATTCTCTACTAGTTTATCTTGTTCGCTATTTTTCGATTTCCTATATTACAGTTAATTTAATTTCCTTTATTCTGACCTTATGTACTTCACAGCTTTGTCATTTGATTCCATTTATGCTTATTGTAGATTAAATTGATTATCAGTTAAGGCATTGAATCTTGTTGATCACGATAAGAGTGTGGTTATTATAGAATCAGTTGAAAGAGATTGGTTAATGCTACTGAACTCTCGGTTAACATCATTTCCATTTGAATTTCTTAATTGAGATTGAGTGTAATTAAGATAGAATCATCTAGAAGAGATTGGTTAATTCTACTATGCTCTCGGTTGCTGTTATTGTCAATTGAACTACTTGTTTGAGATTTGATTACGATTTCAGTTGAGGATTAAGTCTTGATGCTTAGGTGTAATATATTCGTTAACAATTGTAGTTTGAGTTTTATAAATGCATCCATTTACTCTTGTATCAAATTTTTATATTTCATTTTAAAAAGAATTATTCTCTAGATTTATAGCTTGCACATATTGTGTACACTCTTGGAATAAAAGTACTTGCCCAGGTTGATAATTAATGTGAGGCAATTAGGAGTTTTAAAAGACACCTTTTAGCACCCAACACTACCATGGCATGGGTTTTTCAGGTGTGACAGTATTTTCAGCCTAGCCTTGTTGTTTCCTGATAGCTCTGATGCGATGGATTCTCTCATTTAATTTATGTGGGATGGTCGAATTGGGTTTGAAGCTGACTGGAGTGGATCTCCGAATTGACAAACACATGGTGTAGTGGTCCCTAAACCAGACTGAGGATGCATGAAGCCATTGGCCTAGTAACCCCTAAACTAGACTGCGGATTGTAGTAAAGCCAGATTGTGTGCCTTAGTGGGCCTAGGAATCCTTGCTGGTGAATGGTGGGATATATGGTAAAGCCAAGAGGTGGATTTTTTCTTCGTTGGGCCTAGTGATTTTGGGATGGAATGCACAGTGAATCCTAGAGAGTATGTCTCAGTGTAGGAATTAGTGATCCCTGGATCGGACTGCAGATGTGCGGTAAATCCTAAGAGACTAGGAGGCACTCTTTTATGAAACCAACTCGCAAAAAGATAGAAAAGATAGATCAATGACTTCAGAATCAGCCTCTTCGAGGGGGAAACCTCCATTACATTACACAAATGAACAGTTCATGGATGATACAAATGACAAAACCTCCTTTCTATATATAGGAGTCTAAGGGGTCACAATATAATCAAATCTGACATAATAATAATAATATAATGACACAACAATAACAATAATGGAATTCTATTGGGCACAATAATAACAATATGGGGACAATAGGGGCACAATAATAAAAATAAGGGCTACAGTGACAATAGTAATGGGGAAATCACTAGTATTATAGGGACCTAACATGCCCCTCTCCTCCAAAAAAGTGTTGTCCTCAATTCTTGAGTAATTTTGGATGCTTCTGTATAAAATTATCATCCTCCCATGTGGAATCTTCAGCGGGTAAGTTCTTCCACTTGAAGAGATACTCCAAAATTGATCGATTTCGTAGCTGTTGAGTTCTTGTTTCTGTGACTACTTCAAGTTCCAATATGATTTTTCCTTCCTCATCAAGTTTTGGCAATATTGTTTGAACTGGGAGCTTGCACCTATAACCTTATTTAAGCATGGAACATGGAAAACTAGGTGCACTCGAGAAGTTGCAGGAAGCTCTAATTTTTATGCCATAGTACCAATCTTTTGCAACACCTTGTATGGACCATAATACTTTGGTGATAATTTATTATCCTTCTTAGCTTGTTTGAGAGAAATTTGTTTATATGGTTGTAGCTGTAGGAATACCTAGTCACCTACATCAAAACTTCTTTCGATGCGATGTTGATCTGCCTATTTTTTCATTCTATTCTATGCCAAAGTGAGGTTATCCTTTAATGGCTGGAGAACTTGTTGTTGATGCTCAATTTGATGTTCCACTTCTTGAACCTTAGAATTTTCTCTTAAATGTGATGTCATGGATGGTGGATGATATCCATAAAGTGCCATAAATGGGGTCATTTTTGCTGCAATATGGAAGGAAGTGTTATATCACCATTTAGCCAAAGGCAACCATTTGACCCATTGTGTCTATTTATCAGATACGACGCAATGAAGATATCCTTCCAAACATTTTTTTACTATCTTAGTTTGCCCATCATATTGAGGATGATAAGATGAGCTACAATCTAACTGAGTACCAAGAAAAGAAAATAATTTTGTCCAAGAATTTCCAGTGAACATGGGATCTCTGTCTCTTAGAATAATCCTTGGGTTTCCATGTAGCTTTCGAATCGTTTTGATGAATGCAATAGAAACTATATTGGCTTTAAATGGATGAGATAATGCACAAAAGTGTGCATACTTGGTAACTCTGTACACTACCACCATGATGAAACTCTTTCCTTCGGACTTGGGTAAACTTGTGATAAAATCCATTGAAAACTCCTCCCAACGTTGGCTTGTAATGGATAAAGGTTGTAATAGACCTGGGGTCTTAATTGTCTCAACTTTATTTTGATGGCAAACCAAACATTCCACCACAAACTTTTGAATATCCGATTTAAGGCCATCCCAAAAAAAATCCTTCTTAACCCTATGGTAAGTTTTTAAAAATCTTGAGTGCCCTCCTAAGGGAGAATTGTGCAATTCCATAAGAATCTTTCGTTTAAGCTAGGAATTCTTACCTAGCTATAAGCAATATTTATATCATAATGAATGAATCACTTTTCTAGCTAAATGTATTAGATGTGCTGGGATCTTGTTGTAGCTTTTGAATGAGTGCCCACACTTCTTCGTCATTCTTCCATTCATCCCTTGTGTCATTTATCCAATCTGGTTGGATAATATAAATGGGCAAAGTAATGCTTCCACATCCTCATCCTTTCTTGAGAGTGCATCTGGCACAAAATTTTGCTTCCCTTTTTTGTAGATGATTTCAAAGTCATAACCCAACATCTTTGTAACCCACTTTTGCTTCTCTTCTGAAGATAATCTTTGTTCTAAAATGTATTTAAGGCTATTCTTGAAGTGTCTTCCCATTAGGTAGGGTCACCATTTCTTAAGTGCATGTAGTATTGCCAACATTTCCTTCTCATAAATAGCTTTGTGTAAATACTTTCCTTTGATTGCAAGACTTTCAAAGGAAATGGGTCTTCTTCTTGCATTAAAACAACACCAATTCCATTTCTTAAGGCATCATATTACACAATAAAGGTTTTTGTGAAGTCCGACGTAGCTAAGACCGGTGCTTGGCACATTGCCTCTTTATGGTGTTCAAAGGCACTTGTTGCTTTTGGAGTCCATGAAAATGCATCATTCTTTAATATTGTTGTTATAGGTGTTGCTATTCTCCCATAATTCTTAACAAACTTGTGATAATACCCTGTCAACCCGAGAAATCCTTGCAAATGCTTTATGGATGTGGGGGTTTTCCATTCCTTAATGGCTTTAATTTTTCTAGGGTCTACCTTAACGCCTTCATGAGATACAATATGACCAAGATATTCCACCTCTTGCACTCCAAAGAAACATTTGGAGCTTTTTTCATATAATTGTTTCTCCTAAAATAGCTTGAGCACCCTGTCAACATGTTGAACATGATCCTTCTAAGACTTGTTGTAGATTAATATATCATCAAAAATACTAACACAAATTTTCTAAGGGTTTGAAAATGGAATTCATCAAACCTTGAAATGTAGAAGGTGCATTGGTAAGGCCTTAAATCGGATATTTAAAAGTTTGTGGTGGAATGTTTGGTTTGCCATC
>Ga0181464_1000251_pt1 | contig 20545 bp, 19 predicted proteins | sample InSIn2gowninarea_FD_119074 | JGI IMG/M metagenome (GOLD analysis project Ga0181464, IMG submission 119074) | Clean room microbial communities from NASA Spacecraft Assembly Facility at Jet Propulsion Laboratory, Pasadena, California, USA -... ...
TATGCTTTTCCAAAAACATCTATAGCCGATAATTGTTTAAACGTTGATACACCCCAACCTCTAGTTTGCTGCGGTGATTGGTGTGGAGGACTTAATTTAGAGGGTGCAATGCGATCGGGTATTGCAGCAGCAAAACAAATCAATCAAGTTTTACAGCTTTGTTCAACACTACCAGAAAATACTTTTTCACTTTTATAGGTAGCAATATATTCTTCGTACAAACTAGAAAAACAGGAAGTTGCTCAATGGATAAATTAGACTTGTACCGCCAATTAATTAGGCAATCTATTGAAGGACGAGCTAAACTGCGCTCAAAAAACGATCCGGTAGAAAGTCAACCAATTTTTGATGCTCAAAGCGATCGCTACTTGCTAATAAATGTAGGCTGGAAAAATAGCAATACTCGGATCTATGGCTGCGTTCTGCACGTAGATATTAGATATGGGAAAATTTGGGTGCAGCACGATGGTACGGAAAATGCGCTCGCCGACCAGTTGGTAACATTAGGAGTACCCAAGCAAGACATTGTGCTGGCTTACCACGCGCCCTATGTAAGACAGTACACAGAGTATGCGATAGGATAGGTTTTAATTATTATTTTAAAGGATCGTGTCCCCAGTTTTTTAATGAGTACAACCAGCGCGAATGCTCGATATCATTTGCGGGTTTTTGGGCGCTATGGCGATGCACGTAACTAATTACTTTTTTCATGTGGGCGATATCATCATCGCTGTATTTGTCTTGCTTTTTTTGCAATATCTCGATGATTTTTTGCCCAGATTTATGACCTATTGATTCGTCATTACCATCTTTTTGTCCAACTTCTTTTGATTCTTCGGTTTTCAGCCAAGCTTCAATTTCTTTCGGCGTCATACTTACAGCTTGCTGGAAATCTTTAATTATAGATTCTGTATCTTTACTCATAGTTCAACATTTACTCTTTTACTTTTTTCAATGACTCCGGTTTATGGGCTGCTTCTTTACCTGTTTTTTCGCTTTCGACTAAATACTGGGGGTTTTCTTCAGAAGCAGCAACATGGTGTCCTTTAATATCTATAGGTGAAGTTAGTTTCTCTTTTATTATCCCTATGGTTGTACCTTGGGCAGTTTCCCATTCTACTTTGTCACCTTTTTTAAACTTTTCAGTCATAGTTTTAATTGTTGCGTTCTACTTGAATTATCTTAATTTTTTACGTATAAAAATCACTCTTAAAGCTGATTGTTTTTTTATTTACTTATTATAAAGTCTCTATTTACAGTTAGAGGAAAATGTATTTTTAAAAAGCATCTTCCTCACTTTCTGACTCTTTTACAGTTATTCGCCAGCTATTAGATACTTCTTCTTGCAGGCTTAATTGTTCGACTATTTGCCCTAACTCTTTTTGCAGCTTTGCAGTTAAGGTTACTGGAAAATCTAACTGAATATTATTTTGATTTACTACCTCTGCTAACTGGTTAAACTCTACTTTAAATGTATGGCGTTCTATAGGAGATATTTTTAAGCTGTTTGTTTCTGTGACATTTTGCGCTTGCATAGCTGCTTTTAATCTAGAGTCAAAATGGTTGCATTCTGATTCTATAATTTGCAATTGTTGCTTTATTTTTAAATAGCGGTCAGCCAAAATTGTAATATTTTCGGTATGAGGATTGGGATTAGTCAATAACTTTAGCTGCAACAGTTTTTGATGCACCATATATAAGTAAACTGGGTCGAGATTTGCGTAGGTTAGTTGAGTCGCACTTAAAGGTCTTTGTCCCCAATCACTCGCTTGCTGGCTTTTGTCTATAGCGACAACATTACAAAGAGATTCTGCTAAGGTTTTTAGCGATAAATTGGGTATAGGCAATAAATAATAAGGAATAGTTTTTGCCATTTCTAGCGTACAAGTTACGTTTTCAGCTTTATTTTTACCCAAAAAATTTAAATCATACTTAGCATTATGAAAAACCTTTTCAATTGCTGGGTTTAACATAATCTTTTTTACAAATATATCTATAATTTCTGTACGACCTAGAACATCTAAAATTTCAACATTTTCTTTCAAGTTATCTGATTCAGTGTCTAATACTTGAATCAAAGAAAGTTTAGGAGTGCGAGTTTTAAAATCCGCCACCTCTGTATCAATCCACAAAACTTTTGCTTGAGCGTATTGCTCAATTAAAGGAATAATATAATCTGGTTTTATAAAGTATTTCATTAGCGATTATTTTAGTTTGCTTAATTATAATTGCTTCCAGTAGGAGTCAGCCTAGTTAAATCTTCAATATTACGCAACATTGTATTACAAATCGCATCTAGCGGAAGGTCATTTGCATCGTAGCCAAAAGGATTTTCTATTTCAATTCCAATTTTCTTCAATGCCTAATAGTGTAAAACTAATTAACCCAACAATTGCGCCAGTCCACCAACCTAATGTACTAACTAATTGAAAAGGTAATAATGAGCAATAAATTAATAATAACTGTTTGAGATGAATAGCATAAGCTAAAGGCATAGGAGTTTTTAAAATTCGTTCGCACCCTCCCAAATCGTTCACCATTTTACTGAGTAAATCTTGCATGGCTACCAGATGGTAAATGTTTAATAACCCGCTTTTATACTGCTGCTGTAAATAGTCACCAATCCAAAAAGCAACCTCCAAAGGAGGATTGTTCATAGTTTTGAGCTTAAAATATTTTGAAATAGTCATTAATTCTTCTAATTCTGCGTTTATCGGTTCGCCTCTTAAATGTAATTTAGCTGCTACAGCAAAGGCAACTAATAAACGCATATTTAAAATTTTATTTTGTTTATCTTCAATTAAGTCTTCTTCTATGTTTATCCAAATTTGCCTTGCTAAATTACGCACGTTATTAATTAAACTACCCCAACATTTGCGCCCCTCCCAATAACGATCGTAAGCCGTATTCGTTCTAAATACGAGTAATAGTCCCAAAACAATACTAGGAATAACACTTTCTAAAATAGGCTGAGATACTGGGAGTTTAAAATAGTACATTAAAGAAATAAACACGCCGAATAAGCCACAGTACAACACGCGATTAAAAATAGCTGGTATTACTGAACCTCTAATTTGCAATGCTACTCGAAACCAACGAAATTTCTCACTTTTCATATTTATACTGAGTATTATTTAAAACATTATTTAAGCTAAATTATAAGTTTACACCCCGCTTTTTGCTTCTAACTAATAACATAAGAAATTAACATAACTAAAAATCTGACCTATGACTTGCGATCGCAACTGGCAATTTTGGATCGATAGAGGTGGCACGTTTACTGATATTGTGGCGCAACGTCCCGACGGACAATTGGTAATTCATAAATTATTGTCAGAAAATCCCGACTTTTACACCGATGCGCCAATTCAGGGCATACGGGAAATTATGGGTATTGCCAATACTACGCCAATTCCTGCCGAACAAATTACTGTTGTAAAAATGGGGACAACGGTAGCTACTAATGCCTTGCTAGAACGAAAAGGCGATCGCACTTTACTAATTATTACTAAAGGCTTTGGGGATGCGCTCCGCATTGGCTACCAAAATCGACCGGATATCTTTGCGCGACACATCATTTTACCTGAAATGCTTTACGAGCAGGTAATTGAGGTTGAGGAGCGCTACAGCGCCCAGGGAGAAGAATTAATACCTTTAAATACTCAAACTTTAATCCCGCAATTGCAGGCGGCGTATGATAGTGGGATTCGTGCTTGTGCGATTGTTTTGATGCACGGATACCGTTATCCGAAAAATGAGCAGATTATTAGCAACTTAGCACTTGACATTGGTTTTGTCCAAGTCTCAGTATCCCACAAAATTAGCCCTTTGATGAAGTTAATTAGTCGGGGAGATACGACGGTTGTTGATGCTTATTTGTCGCCAATTTTGCATCGGTATGTAGAGCAAATATCTAGTCAAATAGGCTCTGTACCTTTGCAGTTTATGCAGTCTAATGGCGGCTTAGTTGATGCTCAAAGTTTTCAAGGAAAAGATAGTATTTTGTCAGGGCCAGCAGGGGGAATTGTTGGCGCTGTAGAGACAAGTTTGCAGGCGGGTTTTAATAAAATTATTAGCTTTGATATGGGGGGAACTTCTACCGATGTTGCTCATTTTAATGGCGAATACGAACGAACTAATGAAACTGAAGTTGCTGGGGTAAGAATGCGATCGCCAATGATGGCAATTCATACAGTGGCGGCGGGTGGTGGCTCAATTTTATACTTTGATGGTGCGCGTTATCGCGTAGGACCAGAATCGGCGGGGGCAAATCCCGGCCCGGCGGCTTACTCCAAAGGCGGAGCGTTGACGGTAACAGATTGCAATGTAATGGTGGGTAAATTGCAACCGCAGTTTTTTCCGCGAGTGTTTGGGGTAAATGGAAATGAACCTTTAAATACCGAGGTTGTAGAGCTTAAATTTAGGGAATTAGTAGCCCAAATTGGCGATAATCGCACCCCCGAACAGGTGGCGGCGGGTTTTTTGGCGATCGCTGTAGAAAAAATGGCAAGTGCGATTAAAAAAATCTCTTTGCAGCGTGGCTACGATGTATCAGAGTATACTTTGTGCTGCTTTGGCGGTGCGGGGGGACAACACGCTTGTTTAATTGCCGATGCGTTGGGGATGAAGCAGGTATTTATTCATCCTTATGCGGGGGTATTGTCGGCGTATGGGATGGGTTTAGCAGATGTGCGGGTAGTAAAAGAACGGGCGGTAGAAGCTAAGTTGACCCAGGATTTGAATTTAGAAGAAATTTTGACCCAGTTAGAAACGCAAACCCAAGGAAAAGGAGAGCTTTTGCGGCGGGTGCATTTACGCTATGAGGGGACGGATTCGCCTTTAGTAGTGGGTTTCGGTTTGGTAAATGATATGCAAGAAGATTTTGAAAAGTTGCATCATCAGCGCTATGGTTTTGTGGTAGATAGAGCGTTGATTGTAGAAGCGGTAGAAGTGGAATTAGTTTGCAAGCAAGATGTACCAGAAGAACGCGTAATTTCACGTACAAATAATAAAGAGATAGTGCCTGTTGCTACGGTAAAAGCTTATATGGCTGATGCTTGGCGAGATACTCCAGTTTATCAAAGAGAAGATTTGCAACTGGGGACGAGTATTGATGGTGCGGCGATTGTGGTAGATGCTACAGGAACAAATATTATTGAACCAGGTTGGCGTGTAGAAGTAAGCGATCGCAATTATCTAATTTTGTCTAAGCAGGAAACCTTAGATAAGCAAATTGTTACTAGAGTTGCGGCGGTAGATCCAGTAATGCTGGAAATATTTAATAATTTATTTAGTGCGATCGCAGAACAAATGGGTATTACGCTGCAAAATACCAGTAGTTCTGTAAATATCAAGGAAAGGTTAGATTTTTCTTGTGCTATTTTTGATCAGCAAGGACAATTAGTAGCAAATGCGCCTCATATACCCGTGCATTTGGGTTCGATGAGTGAAAGCGTCCGCGCCTTAATTTCCGCTTACGGTGAGGCGATTAAACCGGGTGATGTGTATGCGTCTAATAATCCCTACAATGGCGGTACGCATCTTCCCGATATTACGGTGATTACTCCTGTATTTGAGGGGGAAAAAATACTTTTTTATGTTGCTTCGCGGGGACATCATGCAGACATTGGCGGAATTACGCCGGGTTCTATGCCTCCTAATAGTAAAACTGTAAATGAAGAAGGTGTATTACTTGATAATTTTCTGCTGGTAAGAGACGGGATTTTTAGAGAAAAAGAACTCGTAGAAATTCTGGCAAATAATGATTATCCGGCGCGAAATCCTGCTAAAAATATTGCAGACCTAAATTCTCAAATTGCTGCAAATAAACGTGGTGTACAAGAATTGAATCGGACAGTAGAACAGTATGGAATCGAAACTGTACAAGCGTATATGGGTTATGTTCAAGATAACGCCGAAGAATCTGTACGGCGGGTAATTGAACTTTTAAATGATGGATTTTTTAGCTACGAACTCGATAATGGTAGCCTTATTAAGGTGGCAGTTACGATTAATAAAAATAGCCGTACTGCCCAGATAGATTTTACCGGAACTTCACCGCAATTAAACAGTAATTTTAATGCGCCATCGGCGGTATGTAAAGCCGCAGTGTTGTACGTTTTTCGGACTTTGGTAAATGATTCTATTCCTCTAAATGCTGGTTGTCTTAAGCCTTTAGAAATTATTATTCCTGATGGTTGTATGCTAAATCCTATGTATCCTGCGGCGGTTGTCGCTGGAAATGTAGAAACTTCTCAAGCAATTACTGATGCTTTATACGGTGCTTTAAAAGTTATGGCGGCTTCTCAAGGAACAATGAATAATTTTACTTTTGGTAATGCCAATTATCAATATTACGAAACTATTTGTGGGGGTTCGGGTGCAGGGGTAAATTTTGATGGTACGGACGCAGTACAAACTCATATGACAAATTCCCGTCTTACCGATCCAGAAGTTTTAGAATGGCGCTTTCCTGTTGTTTTAGAGAGTTTTAAGATTAGCCCTAATAGCGGCGGAAAAGGTCATCATAAAGGTGGTAATGGTGTAATTCGTCGCTTACGTTTTCGAGAAGAAATGACGGCAGGAATTTTATCAAACCGTCGGGTTATTCCTCCTTTTGGTTTGCAAGGTGGGGAAGCTGGAAAGTTAGGAAAAAACTATGTTGAGCGCACGTATGGAAATGTTGAGCAATTAGGTAATACAGCTATAGTAGAAATGAGAAAAGATGATATTTTTATAATAGAAACTCCCGGAGGTGGAGGATATGGAGCTTGAAAAAAATAGAATTTACTGGTTAGATTTCCAATGTTTTAATTCTTCTTCAATAAAGTAAGTAACTAAATCTCGGTAAATTTTTTCCATTATCTCTGGGTTCAAACCTTCTGCTTGCGCCCATATACGCCTTTGTTCTAACATGACTGCAAATCTTTCTTTATCTCTAACGCTAGGTGCATCGGTTTTAAATTTAGAGGCGGCTTTAACATAAGCAAATCTTTTGGCAAAGTCCGCAATAACTTGGCGATCTATATTATCAATTTCTGTGCGAATTTCTTGAAGACTCGTACATTCCTCTGGCATTTTCATACATTAAATTATTTAGATAATAAATACGAATAACATTACAAAAATATTATTGCGAACCAAAGAAATTAGCTAATTTTTAGCCAGTCTTTAATTTCCTGAATTAACCAAAGTCTTTCTGTATCAGTTAAAGGCGGGGAAACCGAATATTTTTTAGTGTTTGTTTCTATTACTAATGCCAACCTGGAGTATTCAATATTCTTTTCCAGAGTTGTAGGAAAAATATTTTTAATTTCTGCATTGCATCCTTGCTTTTGATTATAAGTAAAACCAAATAATTTTAACTTTACTAAAAAGTTGTCTTGCTTCAAGTTAATTTCTGTACGACCGCACGAACTTTCTAAAGTGCGAAACCACATAAAAATAAAGGGAATCAAAACTGAGCAAATAATTACCGAGGGAATAAGATAAGTAATTCCAGGTTTGAGTAAAAACCCGACTGTTAGCATTGATGCAATAGCTAAAAAAGGAGTAATAAAAACTGTGGAAATGAGAAAAAAAGGTATGCTGCCAATATTTGCATTTATCGGCGGTATGGATATGTTTAATTCATCAATAGATTTATTTAACTTAATTCGAGTATTTTTAGGTTGAATATTGCTAATACTAAAAGCTTTTGATTCTAGCATTTCCAAAGCTTGACGAGCGGTGCTAGGTCGGCGTTCGGGTGCGGGTTCGGTTAGGTATTCTAACCATTGAATCAAAAACGGACTAAGGCTAACATAATTTTTAAATTGAATCCGCAACTCTTTTTGCGGTAAATCCGCCGGACTCGTACCTGTTGCTAAATGAATTAAAGTTGCACCCAAGGCGTACAAATCTGTAGCAGGAGTTGCGCGATCGCTAAATTGTTCCATCGGCGCATAGCCATAAGTCCCTATTACTGTAAACGTTGCTCCTACCGCAGCCACGCGGTTTTGTACCGCGCCAAAATCTACTAAATGTACCCGTCCATCATTGCCCAAAATTAGATTGCTAGGCTTGATATCTCGATGAAGCACAGGGGGATTTTGTTCGTGTAAATAGATGAGAAGAAGGAGAATTTCTTTAGCAATATGTTCTATTTCTTGTTCGCTAAACTTTCTACCTTCTTGTGTCAGTAATTCCTTAAAAGAAACTCCACAAATATAATCTTCTACAAGGACAAACTGAGAATTTTTACAAAAATAGTCTCGATACCGAGGAATTTGGGGATAATTAAGCTGTTTAAGAACTTCTGCTTCTCGCTCAAACAGCTTAACATTAGTCCAATCTACCACCGCGCCAAAAGTTAAGACTTTAACTACAACTTGCTCTTGGCACTCTAAATCTACCACCAGCCAAGTTTGCCTTGAAGGATTTTTACTTAGGAGTTTTTGGAGTTGATAGCGATCGCCTAATACTTGATGTACTTCTAACATTGTCATTGAAAAGTTAATTGCCCGCTTTGATACAAATCTTGCACGACTTGAGTAGCACAAACCAAAGCAACCAGTCCAACTACTACAAGCGGCGACCATCCAATTCCCACCATAGCAAGAATAATTAACAATGCTGCCGCTCCAAAGCGATACTTGCTTCTAACTTTGCACCTAAAAATTACTCCCGTGCGGTGCAATAACCCAAGCGACAGCAAACATATCGCCACTCCACCACATAACAACCAGCGATTGGGCGTACTCAAAGCATTACTAGCAACGCTTACGATGATATGTTCTACCCCTACACCTGTTGCCGATAAACCAATAACTAAAGGTAAGTGACCGTAAAGCCAAACTTGATAAATCTCAATTCGACCTATCGCACCCGCCGAACGCAAAGCCGAACCGCTTACATTTTCAAAATAGATCCACCACAAGCTAAAAGCAATGCTAAAGCCCAGTACCGCAGAAATTGCACTGGTAATGTCCCATTTTTGCTCCGCGACTCCATCAACTACTGCAATTACCGCTTCACCCAATACAATAATCGTAAATAATCCAAAACGTTCGGGTAAGTGTTCCGGGTGCGGTAATAGTCCTACCTGCAAGCTTTTAGGCGTTGTTAAGGGGGTGGCAAAATCTACAATTAAACCTATTCCCCATAAAATAAAACGCCAAGGGATGGGGAGAAATACCGATACTAACCATAAACTAGCAGCGATCGCAAAACCCGTACCATAGCGCGTTGCCAGTCCCCGCGCTTGGGGAATATATTTAGCAGCGCGGAAGTATTCAATTACAAGTACCGCTCTCCCCACAGCATAAGCTAGGGCAAATCCGGAGGAAGTCTCTCCTAAACCATGATGCACGTTAACGGCTAAGGCAGCAATTGCCAGCATTTGCACGCCAGTTAGTAATCGATGTCCAATATCATCGCTGTCAAAGCGATTAGAGTAAAATGTCGTCCCAATCCACGCCCACCAAATCGGGATAAATAAAAATCCAAAACTTAAAAAACCCGTTATCGATACATCTGCATATAAGTTATGAGCAACTTGGGATACTGCAACCACAAATACCAAGTCATAAAATAGCTCTAACCAAGTAGCATGACGATGTTCTTGTTCGCTTTCTTCCCCAATACGCAAGCGTGGTGGTTGTAACCAACTACTCATCTTTGCACCCCAATTCATTTATCTGTAATTTAGCTTGCAATTGAACTAAGTTTTTGAGCGATCTTTGATTGTGAGTAAACTAACGATCGCACTTGCTAGGGCTAATCCTACCGCAATCCACATTACTAAACGATATCCATCAATAAACGATAGCGCGATCGCATTTTTTAAGCGATCGCTTACTTCCGTATTTAATCCGGGCGGAATGGCCGCACCAGCTAATTTAATTCGTTCTTGGGCAAAAAATTGTTGGGCTGGGAGGGGCAAATCTATTTGGGTTAAACGCCGATCTAGGCTGCGGTTAAAAGCATTGGAGATAAAAATACTACTAATAGCTACCGCCAGCAACCCCGCCGTGCGGGAAACGGCGTTATTAATTCCTGACGCAACTCCGGCTTGCTGTACGGTTACGGAATTCATAACAGTAGTAGTAAGTGGAGCTACGCTAATCGCCATCCCCAAACCTAGGACGATAATCGCGGGGAAAAAAGTTGTCCAATAGCTATTAATAATTCCTGGTCGGGCAAATAATGCAAATCCTATAGAGGCGATCGCCGGGCCGACAATCAAGGGTAATTTAGCACCGTAGCGACTAACTAAAGAACCAGACCAACGAGACAATATAAACATCAGCAAAATAAACGGTAAAAAAGCCGCCCCCGCCGCCGTAGGCGAGTAACCTTGCACTTGAATTAAATTAAAGGGAAAAAAGAAAAACACCCCACTCAAGGCGAAGTAAAGCAGCAGCGTGAGCAAGTTTGCACCACTAAAGGTGCGAGACTTAAATAGCGATAAAGGCATCATAGGAGCGCGGCTGTTGCGTTCTACAAATATAAAAGCTGCGAGGATAATTACCCCTACAACCAAACATCCCAGTACCAAGGGAGCAGTTACACCTAAAGTAGATGCTTCAATTAATCCAAATACAATTACACCTAAACCAAGGGTTGCTAAGATTGCGCCCCACCAATCCAACTTTTTAGCTGCTTCGTCGCGGCTTTCGGGGACGTATCTAAATAAGATAAATAATGCGATCGCAGCTAATGGTACGTTGAGAAAAAATATCCATCGCCAAGAAGTATTTTCTACAAGCCAGCCGCCCAAAACCGGGCCAAGAGCCGAAGTAATAGCGGTAAACCCCGACCAAGTACCGATCGCTTTTCCGCGTTCTTCTCCGCTAAAAGCAGCGCTAATAATTGCCAAACTTCCTGGTACGAGTAACGCACCGCCTATCCCTTGCACGGCTCTAGCCATAATTAATTGACTAACGTTAGGCGATAAACCGCACCAAATAGAGGCGAAAGCAAATAAAGTAACGCCATAAGCAAAAATCCGCCGTCTACCAAATAAGTCGCCTAAAGATCCGCCTACTAAAATTAACGCGGCTAAAAATAAGGCATAAGATTCTACAATCCACTGTACGTCTGTCACCGTCGCATTAAGTGCTTTTTGCAGTACGGGCAATGCTACATTGACCACTGTGCCATCAATTAATGCCATGCTAGAGCCGAGAATTGTTGCCGCCAGCACCCACCGCCCAACATCTCGACTACAAGGCTCGGCACTTTTGCCAGCGCGAATAACACCTTCATCGCATGGTGGCTTGATTATAGTTGTCATTTATAGTTTTCCTCACCGTGCGTTGTTAAAGTTTCTAGCCAAAAGCTAAATTTTGTTAACTAACTTTCTTTACGCTCGATCCACTTATCTACAACAATTGGTTGATAGCTAGTTAGCAAAGCAAGCAGACGTAAAGGATCTTGCTCCTCTAAGACTAAAAGGCGGTTTTCCTTGCGTAAAAACTGTTCGCTAACTGCACGATCAAACAGAGCAATAAGATGGTCATAGTAGCCTTCAATGTTTAGCAAACCACAAGGCTTTTGCTGCAAGCCTAACTGCGTCCATGTTAACATTTCACAAAACTCCTCAAACGTGCCATATCCGCCAGGTAAAGCTATAAAAGCATCTGATAGCTCGGACATCAATGCTTTACGCTCGTGCATTGAACTCACAACATGAAGCTTTGTTAGTCCAGTATGGGCAATTTCTTTAGCAATCAAAGCTTCAGGAATTACACCAATTACTTTGCCACCGTAAGAAATAGTAGCATCTGCTATTTCTCCCATTAAGCCAACATTCCCGCCACCGTATACCAACTCAATGTCCTGTTGTGCTAGTACCTTGCCCATTGATTGAGCGGCTAATTGGTAAGTGGGGTTTAAGCCCATGCTAGAACCACAAAAAACACATACACGCTTCACTGTTACTGTCCTCTACAACAAATATAAGTTATTGCTCCTATTTAACTAAAATATTGCTATATGACAAAATGCCTAGATAAGGGTTTGGTCGATGTAGCACCATTTCCAGTCTTCCCCTGGCTCGATAGATTGCACGATAGGATGATTAGTAGCGTGAAAGTGTTTAGTAGCGTGCTTGTTTTTAGAAGCATCGCAACAGCCTACATGACCGCAAATTAGGCATTCTCGCAAGTGTACCCAGCGATCGCCTATTAACAAACAGTCTTCACAGCCGTCAGCGCTGGGTGTGACTTCTTGAATTTGCTCGATATGCGTGCAATTAGTTGTCATTGTCATAAGGTTTTTAGCGTTCGGTTACTTGCTATTAAATAAAACCTGAACTTGTTTTAACTGTATATCTTACTTTTATTTTGAAATCAAGAGGATTGTCAGAGCGCACTGTTCGCGGCAAAATATGTTATTTAATTTTGTTGTAGATTGGCGATCGCTCTTTAAAACATGGGTTTGATAAATTCTTATATTTACTGATAAAATTTAAGATTGCTAACTTTGCATATTAAGCACTAACTAAAAATAGTTTCCAGAACTTATGAAAAAATTTTCTTACATAATTTTATTGTTATTATTTCTACCTTTAGTTGCTTGTTCGTCTAATATAGCTGAACCCGTTAAACCAGAAAAAAAACCTTTAGTTACTAGCGCAATTCCCGATCAAAATCCCGAAAAATTACAGCGACAGTATAGTAAGTTAGCTGCTTATTTAGAACAGGAATTAGGCGTAAGTGTTATCTATAAACCCGTAACTGATTACACCGCCGCCGTTACCGCTTTTAAAGTAGGAGATTTAGACTTAGTTTGGTTTGGCGGCTTAACAGGAGTTCAAGCACGATTACAGGTTAAAGGCGCGCAAGCGATCGCCCAGCGCGATATAGATGCTAAATTCCACAGCGTATTTATTACTAATAAAAATACTGGCTTAAAGTCTATTAACAATACTGCCGATTTTCAGCAATTAAAAGGGCGTACTTTCACTTTTGGCAGCGAGTCATCTACCTCTGGGCGCTTGATGCCACAATACTTTTTACAACAAGCTGGGCTTAAGTTAGGAGATTTTAAAGGCGAGGCTGGTTTTTCTGGCGATCACGATAAAACTATTAAACTTGTAGAAGCTGGTAGTTACGATATCGGCGCGGTAAATGAAAAAATTTGGTTAAAAAGGGTAGCAGCTAAAGAAGTCGATTTAAGTAAAGTATCAGTTATTTGGACTTCCCCTGCTTACTACGATTACCACTGGCTAATTAACCCCCAAGTTACGCAGCGTTATGGTGCAGGTTTTGTAACTAAAGCTCAAAATGCTTTGCTAAAACTAGATCCTCGTATCCCCGAACACAAAGAAATTCTCGAACTATTAGATGCTAATAAGTTTGTAACTACTCAAAACTCTAACTACGCCCAAATAGAACAAGTAGGTAGAGAAATTGGCAAGATAAAATAGCCTTTTTGTCAAACATTTAGATTACTTTTTATTTAACAAAAATAATTAAAAAACTTCTGCAAAACTATTGCTTTTTGACTTGCGATGTCATACTATAGTAATTGTATTTGTCTATCTAAACGCTTGTTAAAGGTAAGTGGGTAGAGCGCAGAGGACAATGTCCTCTGCGCGGAAATTGATAGTTAGAGCAGATGATAGAAAAAACTAATAATATCGCTGCAAATACATCAAAAAATCCCATTTTTGAGCTTAAAAATGTTACTAAAAAGTTTGGTAACTTTTCCTGTATTGAAAACATTAATCTAAAGATTTATCCAGGAGAAAGAGTCGCTTTAGTTGGTTCTAGCGGCGCGGGTAAAAGTACGTTAATAAACTTACTTAATGGCACAATTCGCCCAACTACTGGGGAAGTGTGGGTATGGGGGCAAAATTTAGCGCTTTTAAAATCTGCATCGGTGCGGCAAATCCAAAAGCAAATTGGCACTATTTACCAGCAATTTCATTTGGTAGATAATTTGCAAGTAATTCATAATGTGAATGCAGGGCATTTGGGGCGCTGGTCGTTTTGGCAAGCGGCTTTTTCGCTTGTGTTTCCTTTAGAAGTAGCTACAGCAATTCGCGCTTTAACCCAGGTGGGGATTGCTGAGAAATTGTATCAAAGGTGCGGAGTTTTGTCGGGAGGACAGCAGCAAAGAGTAGCGATCGCGCGGGTACTGGTACAAGATCCGGCGGCGATATTAGCCGATGAACCGATTGCGAGTTTAGATCCCGAACGCAGCCGCGAAATTATCCAATTATTGTGTCAGTTGAATACCGAATTGAATAAAACATTAGTGACAAGTTTGCATGACTTAGAATTTGCCCGCAATTACTACCAAAGAATTATCGGGTTGCAAGACGGACGAGTTTTGTTTGATTCTCCAGCAAATTTGGTAACTTCAGAGATGGTTGATGAGTTGTTTAAGCAGGAAAATTAGGTTTTGCCTTATTGAGGGATGAAAAAGCGGGACAAGGGGAAAATTGTATTAAGCTTCAGCAGCGCTGAAAGTTAAACCTTTAGAGGTAAAAGGTTGGGGAAAGTTTTTGCTCTGTGCGTAGTCGCGGTTATTTGGGCGTTGTATTCGGCGGGGGTATTTACTAGAGAAGTTGTAAATCCTGGCGGTTGGAATTTAGTTAGGCAGTTTTTAGGGGCGGCGATTCATCCTAACTTGAGTCAAGAGTTTTTATTATTGACTTGGGACGCTACTTTAAAGACTTTTGCTTACGCAGTGTGCGGTACTTTTTTAAGTTTAGCGATCGCAATAATTGGTGGGGTTTTCTGCTCCGAGGTATGGTGGGAGGCAGTAATAGGTGTAAAGTTTGGGATTTTTTGGTTAACGCTGCGGGCGGGTTTAGCAATTTTTAGAGCTATTCATGAATTAATTTGGGGATTATTTTTTATCAATATTTTTGGATTAGATCCGTTAGTAGCGGTACTGGCGATCGCAATTCCGTTTGGGGCAATTACTGCTAAGGTATTTGCAGAGATTTTAGACGAAACTCCCCGCCAATCTTTTTTAGCCTTACTTAGTAGTGGAGTTTCGCCGCTTAATGCGTTTATTTATAGTTTGATTCCCCAAGCGCAGACTAATTTAATTTCCTACGCCTTTTATCGGTTTGAATGTTCGATTCGGGCGGCGGCGGTTTTAGGCATTATTGGCGCGGGGGGTTTGGGTTATCAAATTTTGCTTAGTCTGCAATCTCTGCGCTACGAGGAAATGTGGACTTTATTAATTGCTTTAGTGTTACTTAGTGGCGTTACCGATTTTGCCAGTGCATTAGTACGCCGTCAGATGGGCGCACCTAGTCGGCTAGATTTGAAGGTATTTAAACCAACTAAAAGCCACATACCTTTGTGGGCGACTTTATTAGTAGTTATGGCGATCGCCTGGTCTTTTTGGTACGTCGATGCAGATTTTAGTAAACTATGGACACCGCGCACCGGAGAATTATTAGTAGGTGTTGTCCAACAAGCCTTTCCGCCCGACTACAGCCAACTAGGTCAGATTTTGACGCTTTGCGCTCAAACCTTGGCTATGTCTATTTTGGCGATCGCGTTTGCGGGGTGTGGGGGAATAATTTTATCTTTCTTTGCCGCCAATAACTTTGTCTTACCAGGGGGAATTTTAAATACCGCCAATCGCTGGGGGGGAATTATTGTATTAGTTTTGTCGCGGCTATTGTTACTATTTACTCGCGCAATTCCCGCGCCAATTTGGGCGTTAATATTTTTATTTGTGATGTTTCCGGGAATTTTACCAGGTGCGATCGCGCTTGGCATTCACAATTTAGGGATTTTAGGGCGGCTAATGGCAGAAGTTACCGAAAACTTAGACGAGCGCCCGTTAAAATCCCTCAAAGCATTAGGTGCTAGTGGTTCTCAAGTTTTCCTTTACGGCGTTTTACCCCCAACTATGCCTAAGTTTATTGCTTACATCCTTTATCGTTGGGAAGTCTGCATCCGCGCGACGGTAATTGTTGGCTTAGTTGGGGCGGGAGGCTTGGGGCGCTTGCTAATAGAACAACTAAGTAGCTTTGACTATCCTGGGGTAGTGGCTACTTTACTATGTTTTATTGGTTTAACTTTTTTAGTCGATATCATCAGCGCTGCAATTCGGCGAATGCTGCATTCAAGCTGATTTTAGCCTTTGCTCTCCGTGACGCTGCTGTAAATTGTGCATATGATTAAACAAATTCCAGCAATACTGTTCTGGTAAGCCGCAAGTTACCGCACCGCGCAGCACCACGTTAAAGTACCAATCATTAGGTGCAAGTTCTTCGGTTAACTTATCTATAACCATATAAGTACGGGCGTTTTCGTAAACCTTGCCATTGCAAGCAATATCTACCTGTTCGTGTCTGTACCAATTTTGATGCACGCCTTCGCGATCGTCTAAAGCATAACCCAGGCGTTGGGGTAGTTGATAAAGTACGCCTTCAACAGAACTTGTTGGGTCTTTAATAATATCTAACACGCCACAGTTGCGAAAGGCGGAATAGCAATAAAAACCTAGTCGGTAGCCAATGAGCGTAGCCGCGCCGACAACATAAATATGAGTTTTTTCGCCAAGACTTCGCTTTAAATCCACCGGACACATACAAGAACCATAAGCAAAGTAGTAGAACATCGGTTCTTGCTGTTGCTGTTTTTGCATTCTTACATTAGTATTTGTCCAATTATAAGCTGCCAAAGTATCTTTAGTTTGTCCAGTCTGAACGCTCATAGGCTTTAGGTATTTTCTACTTAGGCAGATTCTAGCAAAACTTTTTCCTAAATACAACACAATTCCGACCGAGAAACCGTAGATTAAATGTTGGGCATGAAAAAAGCAGTCTGCTTATAAAGCAAACTGCTGAAACTAATTCAAGACTGATGCAGAACTCCCTAACTTTTTAAAAGGAAACCTTTATTTTCCCTCGTTGTTAAGGGGAGGCAAAAAGCGGGAAGCGGAGCTACACCGCTTTTTGCCGTAGGTTAGGGGGATCGAGATATTTGGGTATTCAGTGCGTAACAAAGGATTACATCATCCCCATGCCGCCCATGCCGCCCATGCCGCCCATACCACCCATACCACCCATGCCGCCCATGCCACCCATGCCACCCATATCAGGCGCAGGAGCATTCTTTTCGGGCTTCTCAACGACCAAGGCTTCGGTAGTTAGTACCATACCAGCAATAGAGCCAGCATTTTGCAGCGCCGATCGCACAACTTTCGCAGGATCGATAATCCCGGCAGCGATTAAGTCTTCAAATACGCCTGTAGCAGCGTTGTAGCCGATGTTTAAGTCAGATTCGCGCACTTTCTCCACGATTACCGAGCCTTCAACACCCGCATTATCTGCCATCTGACGTAAAGGAGCTTCTAAACTGCGCCCAACAATATCCGCGCCAATTTTTTCTTCTTCAGCCAAACTATTTTTAATCTCGCCGATCTGCTTGCTGAGGTAAATTAAGGTTGCGCCACCACCGGGAACAATACCTTCTTCTACTGCCGCTTTGGTTGCGTTTAACGCATCTTCAATTCGCAACTTGCGGTCTTTAAGCTCAGTTTCCGTTGCTGCGCCAACTTTGATGACTGCAACACCGCCTGCAAGTTTAGCAATGCGCTCTTGGAGTTTTTCGCTGTCGTACTCCGAATCAGTATCTTCTAATTGTCGGCGAATTTGACCGATCCGCTTTTCAACTTCGGCGGTATATTCGCCCGTCGCCACAATAGTAGTTGATTCTTTATCAATGGTGAGTTTGCGCGCAACGCCCATCATTTCTAAAGTTACGGCATCTAAAGTTAAGCCGACTTCCTCAGAAATCATTTGTCCGCCAGTCAATACCGCAATATCTTGTAACAAAGCTTTGCGGCGATCGCCAAATCCTGGAGATTTAATCGCACAAGCACTTAATACACCCCGCGCCTTATTTACGACCAAAGTTGCCAAAGCTTCCCCGTCTACATCTTCGGCAATAATTAGCAATGGTTGCCCAGAACGCGCTACTTTTTCTAGTACCGGAACTAAGTCTTGAATGCTGCTAATTTTTTGATCGGCAATTAAAATCCGGGCATTTTCGTACTCTACAACCATCCGCTCGTTGTCGGTAATAAAGTAAGGAGAAATATAACCGCGATCGATTTGCATTCCTTCCACGACATCCAAGTCTGTAGTCAAAGACTTAGATTCTTCAACAGTAATTACACCGTCTGTAGTCACTTTTTCCATTGCTTCGGCAATCATTAAACCTACTTCTTCGTCGTTACCTGCCGAAACTGTAGCAACTTGGGCGATCGCACTTCCTTGGACTGGTTTAGCAATTTGGGCGATCGTTTCTACCAACTTATCAATGGTTTTTTCGATTCCGCGACGCAAACTAACAGGATTTGCACCCGCCGCGACATTTCTTAAGCCCTCTTTAATCATCGCCTGAGCGAGGACTGTCGCTGTTGTTGTGCCGTCTCCAGCCACATCTTTAGTTTTTGAAGCAACTTCTTGAATTAGCCTTGCACCCGTATTCTCTAACGGATCTTCTAACTCAATTTCTTTAGCAACAGTTATGCCATCATTGACAATTTGCGGCGTGCCAAATTTCTTTTCTAGCAGCACGTTTCGCCCTTTTGGCCCCAAAGTAATGCGAACTGCATCAGCTAAGGCATTTACGCCCCGCTCTAAACTCCGCCGAGATTCTTCGTTAAATGCAATAATTTTTGCCATATTTTATTACTCACGCGCTTCATTAGCCAATTTAGCACTCTCTAGCGTTGAGTGCTAATTAGAAAAATTATAATTAAGTTGCGCTTAAATTTACAAAACCAATCCTTAACTTGCTGCACGTAGGTAACGCGGCGGTTTTCTCCCAAATTTTTTTAACTGCCATTAGTTGTTCTTGGGGCTTTTCAGGATGAGGATAGGACTTAACTAACTCTCCATTAATTAAGGGTATCCGCCCGATTAAATAACGATTTGGTTCTGATTGAAGTTTAGTTAATCTATTAATATTTTTATCATCAGTTTTATCCGGCTTTGGCTTTTTACGCTTCCAACTATGAGAACCTACAAACCATAAATAATAGTTGCTATAAGCAAAGCCTTCAATATCAATTTCTTCTTCGGCGGAGGCGGGTAAACTAATAAAGTCAGTTGCATTGTAATGCTTGTGATCTGCAAAGGTTTTATCGTCAATAAAAGACAATCTTTCAATTGTCGAAGTTTCATCCGAACCCAACCATAAATGCTTATCCGGTGTTAGCCGAATAGCTGAAACATCTTGCCGATGTTCTTGAAAACTATCGTTAAACTTAAGAGTTATTTTATTTAATAGAGGTGCGTAATCCATAATCTATTTTTAACTTGTTATTAACCAAACTACAAAAATGCTATTAAAACGAGCCAATGAATTAAGCTCTAAAAAGAGTAAGTTATTTAAGGAGTACGGTAATGAATGAGGCTAGTTTATTTATTTCATCAGAACTCATGCCTGCACCGGAGCATCCTTTAATTGAAGATTTAGAATTGTCTACGCCTTTAGTTGAAGATGGGCAAAAAAATTACATTCCTGGTATAGTTAAACGCATTATTCCTCTTGACCATACCACTTCTTGGGCTTACTGGTGGTGCATTCCAGGTCGATTATTACTAGCGGAAGATGTAGCATTATTGCGAAGCGACTTTACACGAGTTGAAAGTATTGTGACTAAACTCGTTTGGCTGTGGGGTGGACGCTTTATTGGTGCAGAAACTAGCAGCGATGTCAATAATTGGCAGCAAGTGTTGGAATTAGTAAACGAAAGTAAATTAAATCCCGATGTTTTGGATGTTGATTTTTTCCCTTTAACAGTAAAAGCAATTGAAGCGGAAGGTACTATTGCGGTAGAACCTGCTCATTGGCATATTGAGTTTTTTCAACTAGAGGCAACAGAAGGCGGTTACACGCTGCAAGAGCCAAAAAAGGTTTGCGGTTGTCAAATATGGACTGGCAAGCCTTATATTAAGCAGCTAGATACCGGAGAAGCAACGATTCGCTATGATTTAGGCATTGCTCAACCTTCAGATATGACAAGTCCTCCTTGGCAAGCATTGCCTAGTATCGATTAGGTTAAGCTTTCTAACTATTACTAACGATATAGGCTAAAAGCAGGTTGATACAACCCGATACTTAGTAACAATATTAAAAGCGCTAAGTAGAGAATAGAGACTAAGTAGCATGATAGTCAGCAATTTGAAAACTCAATCAAAAACTTTAGGTGACTGGGCATCTATTGCCATCGATAAGCATTTACAAAAAGTTGTCAGGCACGAAAAAAATGTCTTAAAAGACAAAAGCCCCGAAGAATTGCATCAAATGCGTGTGGGAATGAGACGCTTGCGGAGTGCAATAACAGGATTTGCCCCAGCTTTAAAATTGCCCAAGTCAGCAACAGAAAAGAAAGTTGGTAAAATTGCCCGAATTTTAGGATCGTTGCGCGATTTGGACGTACTGGGCGCTGCTTTAGAAAATGACTACAAACCAAGTTTGCCTGCTAAAGAACAAAAGTATTTAGAAACAGCTTTAAGAGATATCCATAAACAGCGACGCTACGCTTTAGCAGAAGTTAAAGAAACTATTGC
>Ga0181464_1000252_pt1 | contig 20484 bp, 12 predicted proteins | sample InSIn2gowninarea_FD_119074 | JGI IMG/M metagenome (GOLD analysis project Ga0181464, IMG submission 119074) | Clean room microbial communities from NASA Spacecraft Assembly Facility at Jet Propulsion Laboratory, Pasadena, California, USA -... ...
GAAATGCTTCAGACACTGAACCAATATTGAAGTCAGCCTCTACGTATCCAGAGTGAATTACACTTTCTACTTAACACACTACTGTACTGTACTGTATGCTACCGCAACGGGTGCTAACAACAAGCAAGCAAGTAGAGATAAGGAGTGTAGACAAGTACGTACAGTACAATAGTTTCATTCACAGACGATGCACTATCTTACGCTACGTTACGCTGCACGAGCAACTTCAACCATCTCCTCCAGCACGCCGATTTTCTCCCTTGGCTTTCCTCTTTCCGACCCGACTCTCTTCTCCACCGAATCAATCCTATGCCACCCATCCCAGCTAATAGCTTTATCTAGACTATACCCCTTAGATTCCGCATCCACTTTAACAGCCAGCCAGCCTTGTTTCTGCGACCCAATGGTAGTACTACTGCCGGGTGCTATCGAAGCGAGTTTATGTCGCCAGTCGTGCACGATGGCTTCTGCAGTCTGGAAGGCGTCGGCCATGGTACTTGCGATCACGCCTGTGGGACCTCGCTTCACCCAGCCAGCGCAGTAGAGGGCTGATGTGTGAGCTGGTGGGGAGTCAGTTGATACTTCGTCTAGTGGGATGATGCGGCCGTAGCCGTCGTGGTTAAGGGTTCCGCTGCGTTCGTTGAAGAAGGCGCCTATTGAATCCATTCCGGGGATTGGTTCGGCTTTGTACCCGATTGAGCGGAAGAGGGTTGAGGTTGGGATTGTTGTTGTTTCGGTGGTTGAGGACACTTTGGAGGAGGGGTCGGAGATGTTTGCGAGTCGGGTTTTGGTGAATGTTAGGCCTGTTAGCTTGTTTGGTTCATTGTCGGACCAGTTCAAGGATGATGGTGCGAGAAGGAAGTCGAGGGACCAGGTTTTGGTTGCAGCTGGATTGTGAGGTTTTCCTTTCTGCAGAAGTTGCATGAGGCGCTTTTTGGGACGTTCGAGCTTGTTGAGATCAGGTGGGAAGAGGTTAGCTGGTATGGGTTCGAAATTGATATCCTCAAGCTGAATGAGTTCCCGGATTTCCTTGATCGTAAAAGCTGCTTGCATAGGACCTCGTCTGCCCACGACGTGTACCCTATTGATTCGGCTTTTACTCAGCGCTTGTACAGCGTAGTCTGTCAGGTCCGTCTTCTTGAGTACTTCAGTCTCACTAAGGAGGATGCGTGCCACATCGAGCGCGACATTGCCTTGGCCGACGACTATAGCTGTTTCACCGGATTGGAGGTCCGGATTGAGATTACGGTACTTGGGGAGACCGTTGTACCAGCCCACAAATGCTCGAGCAGAGTAGATATGTGGTTTGGCTTCTCCTGCCAGACCGAGTTTGCGGTCTTTCGAGGCACCGTACGAGAAAACGATTGCGTCGTAGTGGTTCGTGAGGATAGGTAAGGGAAGTTCGGTACCAAGGTTCAGGTTGCCAATGAAGGTGAAGTCGGAGGAGGAAGCGACCTCTTCGAACTCATCCTGGCAGTTCTTGACCTCTGGATGATCTGGGGCGACACCAAATCTGACCAGGCCGAAGGGTACAGGCAACTGTTCGTACATATCGACCTTGGTTCCATGAACCTCACGCATCAGCTTGCGAGCCGTGTAGAAGCCTGCTGGGCCAGAGCCGATGATTGCAACTCGTGGGGCTGGTCCATGTTGACCTCGTGGTCCTGCGCTCACAGCATAGCATCTGTCAAGCGCTGGTAGGAAAGCGGAGGAAGTTGCTCTAGAAGTTATAGCAATCTGTTGAGATGAAAGAGCATGACCACCTATGTAGCGTCTTATGCCGCAGACTCGGCTTCTCGCAAACCATGCTGGGTGCATTACATTACACAGTGGACTTCATGGGCGAAAAAGAGAATTAACATAGGTATTCTGACGCAGTTTGGATGATCGCCATCGGGCTTCGGCATCATTCAAAAATCATCTTCGTAATCTTATCGATAATATGATAAGATAAGATGAATAGAAGAGAAGAGAAGAGGGAAAGGAGTTTTCGTTTCCTCCCTCCGTTGATATCAAGCAGCCACGTTTCTTTCTCTATAACACAAGCATTCGATGGTAAGGACTCGGGTGTCTTTGATCATGCGTGTGAGAGTTGCCAGATTTTGACATACGCCGCCGGAACTCTTTGCAGGACTGACAAAAGGTGTAAATCCCTGACCATAATACGGCTTTAGGACATTCACTTTTGCGTCGACACAGCTCTATCTTCGCGTTGCTGGCTTAGTAAAAGCTTGCGAAGACCTATACTCGAAGGTCTGACAGCTGGATCTTGTTCCTTTCGAGCTGCCAATCACGGTTTCGTTAACATTGATGTTGTCCTTTCTCATATTTGCGATCCTCGTTTTGTCTGTGCAAGAAGTCACACCACCGGTAGGCACATATTGGTTTCTGCTGCCTACACGAGCAGCTCGACGAGGCTGGAACGCTCTTTTCATGCTTCTATATGATATGGCCAAACCTCGCTCAATGAGGCAGCGTCGAGTGAAGCCTCGCGTAAGCATGGAGACTTGCCTGATGGTTGTCCGTCTCAGAACACGAGTGACCGTGGATCTTAATACACCATCATAGAGCTAAATATAAGTTATCTGACACCCTTTACGGAATCACGATGCTAATTTCAGGCGTGTGGGTGGCCTTGCAGTAATTCCTTTGTGTCCCATATGTATAAATTATCGATTTCCTGGAAACTGCAAGGAGTTGTGCCTCACACCTGCTAACACTTATACTTACCTACTTGAAGCACTGCCTTACTCATTTCACTAGTTATAATCATGGTTTCGCAAGCAACCTCGAAGAAATGGCTTATCACTGGTGCTTCTCAAGGACTCGGTCTTACCATGGCATTGTCTGCGTTGAAGTGTGGCCACAAAGTCCTAGCTGGCGCACGCCACCCTGAAAAGGCTGCCACCGATCATCCTGAGATCGAAGCTGCTGGCGGGAAATGGTTTAAGCTCGATGTGTCATCTCCGGATACCCAACACGTTATCTCTCAAGCAATTGGTGCTTTTGGTGGAATTGACGTTGTGGTTAACAACGCAGGCTATTTCCAGGTGGGAACTATTGAGGATCTTACGTGAGCTTGGCCTAGTACCATTTCTGTGAAACTTCGACGAAAGTACTGATCCCACTCTAGAGAGGAGGAAATACAAGCCTCCATCTCGACGAACTATCTTGGACCTATCCGCGTGCTGAAAGGAGTGTTACCAACAATGCGAACTCAAAAGTCAGGCACAATCGTTTTCAATAGCAGCATTTTCGCTCTGTACCCTTGCCCGACTGGTACGTTATACAACTCGTCAAAAGCAGCCATCGATATGGTGTATGAAACACTCAAGGTCGAGCTGGCACCTTTTAACATTCGACCCATCATCATTAATGCTGGACTCGTGCGAACCAGTGTGTTGAAAAACGCGCCTATGCCTAAGAATGGATTTGGACAGCACTATTTGGAGAAGACGGCAGTCGGCGCGACGCTTGGTATCGTGGGTGGTCTCGTACAAGATCCTGAACAAATGCCTGGCGACCCAGTCAAATTCGGAGATCGTGTGGTGGAAATAGTCGATGGCACTGGCTATGGAGAGGGATTGGAAAACAATGCCAGGTTCATTTTTGGAAGGGATGGATTGCAGCTGGCGGCGAAGAAAGTAGAGCGCCTGACCGGGGAGGTCAAGGCCAGCCAGAAGATTGCTATCAGTATTGATGTCGAGGGATGTAGTGCTCCCGGAGTGGCCGCCGTGGCCGCCGTGGCAGAGTTTTAAAGCACACTCTCAGCCCCGGAGAATGCTTGTATCCCTCGAGCTTCCCATTCAATCATAGCCATGGTCGAATCTGCCACAATCTTCGTTACTACAACCACCCTCGACTGGTAGGCATAACGACGTAGAATGTCAAGGTGTGGTAGGATTGTGCTTATAAAGCAAGACACAACTGACAAGCACACTAATGTGTGGGAGGGGGCCAGGAATAAAAGTCGTTACAGAAGGAACCATGTGGTAGAGAACGTAGAATGCTATTTCAGTCCATTATTCAAACGACTTTCTTACCTTCAAACGTGGACGTTAAATCCAGAATAACGCCAAAATCCCTGTCGTGTTATCATCGCAAACAAACTCCAGACAAGACTCGCGGTAGCGCATTCACTCGAGTGTACAGAAAATGCCGCTCCACGTGTTAACAGATGCGAACGTGCTCGACATCTTGCTCGGTCTATCTTATCAAGATGTGATAGACGTGGGTAACGTCCTGGCTGAAGCCCTCCATGAATACTCAACGGGTGACACGAATACACCATGCTGCGCATCATTTCAGCCACCGCGAACTATCCTCACCAAGAAAAATATCACGTCGATTTTCATGCCAGCGTCAACCGGTAGTTCGATTGGAATGAAAGTTGTTTCTGTTGACACTCCCGGAGGCGGATCAAGCAATGCCAGCACCATGAGTAAGAAGTCCTCGATCTCCTCTGCGACCTCCGGCATCGATGCTCTAGATCTCACGCCTGCCTCAACGGAGAGCTCGAGTGCCTCTTCAATATCAGGAGAGTCTTTTCGCCCAGCATCATTCATTGCAGGTAGACAAGGCACCGCCCCCAAAGGTGTGCTCACGGTGATGGACCCAGTGGGCAATGCTCAGGGTGTCATCAACGCCGAAGAAGTTACAGCTTTCCGCACAGCCCTTTGCGCGACCTCTCTTCTTAAAAGACGAGACAAAGTGCATACGATCACAGTTTTTGGTGCGGGTAAACAGGCATACTGGCACATTCGACTCGCATTAATGCTACGAGCAGAAGACATTCATCACGTCAACATTATTAACAGATCGGTGGAGAGAGCAATCAAGCTGATGAAAAGATTTCAACCAGGAAATGGAGGCCTTCGGGAATGGTCACGCGTCAAATTCTCAGCTGTCAGCCCGGAGTTTGTTGACTATGGCAGACTGCTGAAAGAAGAAGTCCGCAATGCAGATGTGATCTTCTGCTGTACTCCTTCAACCGAGCCACTTTTTCCACATGAGTTCCTGACTAGTCGTGAAGGCCAGAGAAAGGGACGGTACATCTCCGCCATCGGCTCATTTGCGCCGCACATGATCGAGCTACACCCAGAGATCCTCAGGAACGCTGTCAAGTCCCATCATGGTCACAAACATCACCATAAACATGCCCGACAAGAAGGAGTTATCATCGTAGACACGCTTGACGGCTGCCTGAGGGATGCCGGTGAAGTCATCCAGGCCAAGTTGACCCCTGACCAGCTTGTCGAGGTGGGAGAACTGCTTATGGTGAAGAAATCAGTAATGGAAGAATTACAAGCCGGCGGTGACCATCCTGAACCAGGTCTGCTTGAGTGGATGACTAAAGGCAACGTTATCTACAAGGGTGTCGGTTTGGGCTTGATGGATCTCGTCGTTGGCAGCGAGTTGATCCGGTTGGGAAGAGAACGCAACATTGGCACGACTATTCCAGACTTTTGAGTGGATTGTAGCATTTGCGTTTGTGTACAATCTACGCGGTCAGGAACGTGTACTGGTCCGCTTCGCTGCAGGGACGAAGCTGAATCGGCGCGAACTTTTGGCCTCAATGTTTTACAGGCTGAGAACGAGTAGGGACTATGTAGGGGAAATGACAGGAACGGTTTCCTATTTTGCAGACATGCTGCAGACAGGAAGCGTTGAATGGTATGAATGCTCCGTAGTGGGTGCAGCTTCCTCCCAACGAGGGGGTTCAGCCAAAGGAGCGGGCTCAAGGTTTCGCCGCTATTTGGCCGAGTCCTCACACGTGCGCTGGGTCGAGTGGTCGCTGTTTATCAGCTTGAACAAATGTTGGCAGTGGAACTGCAAAAACTACTCGTATCTAGCTGGGCAGTTAATGTTTGATACAAACAACAATTCGTGGCGTGAAGGCGCTGTGTCATGGAGAAAATTTCATCCACAGGTTGGATAACGAGTCGTATCCATCGTATCCTCTCATCTGCACAATCATTTGACCATGAACCGCCATATTCAGCTCCCAAAACTGAAAGATTACCCAGTACACCGCGTGCCTGTCGTCCTGGCTGTCAATCGCCCCCAAATCTTACTTTTCGAGCTTGTCCTTATCTTCAACAGCTTCACGTACAGCTTTCTGAGGCTTTGTGTGGGGTACAGTATTTGGCCGTCACAACAGCAACACTTCCAACCCCCACTCTCCACCTCTGGTTTTGGTATGCGAGTCCTCAAACAATTGTCACTTAGCCCACGGTAGCATGTGTTACTGGGAAATCTCAATGCATCGACTTTAATCTTGCATTTCCGCGAAGGAGTCGAGGTCAGGGCTTGTTTACATGTCACAGATGAACCAGCCTGTACGTCATAGCATTTTCTGCACCACCTGCACTTCAGCGGGTATCTGTACCATTGCAAGACACAGGAGAATTACTGTGCCATAATTTGTCCTAGCTGTACCTTATTTCTTTCAGTCTTGCCTATATATGTTTATTACAAGACATAGCTGCTAACTCTATATGTAAAGTTCTACCCACATACACGACCAAAGACCTTACTTAGAGCAGCCACTACCTCAGACTTGCTGTGCCATGGTCGTCCTAAGTCAAAAGCTATGCCAGCCCAAACCATATACCTACCAAACGGCCAGTCTTATACTGTAACGCCGATATTCGGTGGTTTCACATTCAGATCCAACGACCTTGACATTCACCATTCCGCAAGTCCGCCCGGCTGGACAGTCAATCTTCAAACAGAGGACCAAGTCGACGAAGATGAAGAGGACGAGCGCATACGACGGAGAGCCAGGGCAAGTATAGGCAGAGGGGAGGAGCTGCTGCCTCAGGAGAAGAAGGCAGTCGTTACACACCGATTTACTAGGCCTACGCTACAAAATGACTCTCTGTTCATTTCCTCAGTCTCAGTGCCCTCGAGCAGCGACTTCAAGACACCCGCCTCTCCGTCGCGACACGTCGCCATGATGCTGTGGGCTACCCTTCTCTGGTACTTTCAAAAAGACCCACCACCCGAACAACTTAGACCGAACTCCTCCTCCCAGACTCCAGAGGCCGGCCAACCAAAGGGCGATTGGCGCATCAAGATTCGGAAAGAAGGCATATTGAAAGGCCGCAATACCCTCCAAAAGCTCGAGCGCATGGGTCTGATAACCACGGAAGAATCTTTTGTTGGCATAGACTGCGATCCTCGCTCGCCCGACGGATGGTCGGAGATGTTTGTTTCTCGCCGCATATTCTGGCAAATTGACGCACGCATTTTTCTCTTCACTCTCGCACCTGTCCACTCCTCCTCACCTATGCCGTCACAATCGCCATACCCGTCCAGACCGTCGTCACCCGAGCGCGGTGGGCAAAATGCATCTTCGAACCGTGGCTCACCACGTCCAATGTCTCTCGCAACTGATCTCCCGCTCTTGCCTGAACTCTACGCCAATCCAGGCGTAGCTTCTCCTGGCGGACCTTTTACCTCCGGTTCCCACCTGCCAACTTACTATCCCGCCCCGCCAACCCAATACATATTCACAGACCACATTCGCCATCCTATTCGTCCAAAACCACCACGACAGGGCGAGACCTTCTACAACCGCTACATCCCCTCTCTGGATAGCTGGCTCTCATTTCGTGTTCCCACCCTCTCACCGAAGCCTCTTCCCTACGGTGGTCCTGGCGCCCCTCGTGTAACAAACCACGTAAACAGCTATACCGTCGGGCATACCAACCCCCACAATGCAAATGTCAGCGTTGCTACCCTCCCAACCCTTGCCTCCTTCACTGAACAGCACTCCGACGTTCAATACCTCAACACCTGGATGAAGAACCCTCGTGTCGCCGCCTTCTGGGGCGAAGCGGGCCCCCTATCTCAAACACAAACCTTCCTCTCCAACTCCCTGTCCTCAAAACACTCATTTCCAGTCTTCGGTTGCTTCGACGGAAAACCCTTCGCCTACTTCGAGGTATACTGGGTCAAAGAGGATCTGCTAGGACGACTCCTCGGCGGAAACGTAGGTAATTGGACGAGGGGCATACACGCTTTAGTCGGGGATGAGGATTATAGAGGCCCACACCGGATAAAAGTCTGGTTAAGTGCACTTGTGCACTGGTGCTGGCTCGCGGATAGTAGGACCGACCAGATCATGTGTGAGCCCAGACTGGACAATGAAAAGTAAGTCCATAACCGCCTAGCAATCACGTAGTGGAGATTGAGGACACTAGCTAACCTATGGGATTGTGAACAGGTTCATCAAGTATTTAACAGAAGCAGGATTTTACAAGCAAGGCGAAGTTACCTTCCCGCACAAACAGAGTGCGGTCATGAAAATCGATAGGGATATCTGGGAAGCTCCGGCGCTGTAGTATCGGTGTCTGGATAGCACGAATGAAATGGTACACTTCGCGCAAGAAAAGGCTGTCGAATTCTTAATAACGGAACGATGGTTGGAACAAGTGTTCAGGAAAGAAAGCGAGATGTACAGACATATTCGAGCCTCTGTCTATTTGGAATGACTAATGGCCCTTTTTACTAAAGCTTTTCACATTTCCCCTTTTTTGGTTCGACAGAGTGTGATGCAATATCAACATGCAGCTTTTTGGTATGATATTTAGTACGTAAATGTGAACAGTTTATTCTAGTGTCGTAGTCATACTGAAGTCATCTTTCGTACCGCTGCATACAGCTCGTTTCTCCTGTGCCCGTAGCATATCTTCGTTTTCTCGTATCGAGGAGTAGTTGTTAAAAGCTATATGAGGTATGTTGACAACACACAGCACCGGTCGGTCCGTACAACAAAGACTTGGGCACAGCTCTTGAAATGTCTTGTAGCAAGCCTGTTGGATTGGCGTTTACACTGCCTAGGCATACAGATCGTAACGTGCCGTCGTAAGACAAGGACCCTCACGATTTGATATTCTCAAACTGGAACGTCGGCCTCCCTGGTTCCGCTGAATGCGCTTGTCCAGGTAAGTCCTTCATGTCCGGCGTGACTTTCACGACATCGAGATCTGTAACATCATCGTCAGTAAAAGAACCCACACTTTGTAGATTGGTAGAGCAGGGAAGGGGGACTTACCTTGACAACCAGTCTGCTTCTGCAAACCCCTGCGCATCTCCTGCAACGTCGCGTACTCATCGAACGGCAGATCTCGTTCAAATGCAGCGCTATCACCAGCAAGTACCTTCCTCCTCATCTCCTGAACAAAAGGCATGACGCGCTTCATATCTTTCCCTGCTGTTTTCGCAACAGATTGGTTAATCGCTTTATCGTCGTCTAGTGTTGCTTTTTCCATCGCGTCCTTGAGCAAGTCGATGTATTTATTTTGCCATTCGGGAAATGCGCTCGCAACGAAGATGGTTAGTTTCTTGGGCTGGCGGGGGTCGAAGGCTACGGATTTGCCTTTGTTGAGTTTTTTCGCGGCTTGAGCTTCAGAGGATGTTATGTTTGAGGAAGTGTTTTTGATGTATTCTCTTTGTGCGGTTAGATTGGGGTTTGGTGCGGGTACGTCGGGCCAGAGGGCGTTTTGGATGCTGTGGTCTTTGTGCAGGATTTCGAGGTACATGTATTCGGCCCAGTGGGGGGCGATGGTGGATATGATGAGTGATTGGAGCTCGATGTACTTCAGGATCAGGGGGGCGGGACATTGGGACACCGGACGAAATGCATTGTTCACGGTAGAAATCGCGGGCGCTTTGGAAGTCGTAGAGGGATGCTTTTAGGGCTAGTTTGTAGTTCGTGGCGCTGTAATGGTCGTATGCTTCGTGGACGAGCAGATTCATTTCGTCCTCGAATAATGTGTCCCATAGGACTGTGGGGTCGGAAGCGGTACGGAGGGATTTGTCAGATATCGTCTGCTCGATCCATTCTTTTAGAATATACATTCTCATGATAGCGGCATTGGCACCCTTCTCTTCGAAGTTGGCGTCTTCCATGCCGTCACCAGCGTCTGCTAGTGCGATTCTTGTTGCATCAGCGCCGAATTTCCCTACAGCTTGAGTTATGGTAAGGAAGTTTCCAGTCGATTTGGACATTTTGTCACCGTTGAGGAGGAGATGACCATTACTGCGGACGCTGCGGGGCCAGTACTCGCGGGGGAAGAGCGCGAGATGTATGTAGAGGAAGAATGTTAGGTGGTTAGGAATGAGGTCTTTGCCGGATGAACGCAGATCGAGAGGATACCAATATTCAAAGGATTTGCGGAGGGTAAGGAGTTTGGATTTTTCGATGCCCGATTTGTTGATGACAGCCTCGAGGTCGTTGGAACGGGTGAATATGTAATCCCAGACCTCATCAATCATTCCGGATACCGGGATATCGAGGAGACCAGCAGTTTTGCCGAATCTGTCAGAGTGTAAGAAATGGGCGATTGTGTAATAAGACATGTAAACTGTGCTGTCGGAGAGAGATTCAACGAGGAATTGAGGATCCCATGGAAGTTTGCTGCCGAGACCATAGGTTCGAGCGCAAGCCCACTGATTAAGCCATTCGAGGTTGGCGACGAATTGGTTTTCGGTTTCTTGAACGTATGTGTTTAAGCCATCCTTGGCTGTCACGTATTCGAGGACTGTATTTTGCCATTCTTTGTCATTCTCACCGTAGTTCAAGAACCATTGAGGAATGTAAGCCACGACACACTCATCAGCACTTCGAGAAATGACTTCAGCTGAAGGGTCAGCAAACCGGAAGCCATCGCCAGACTGAATTATGGATTGTCGTACTTTTTCTTTGGCTTCTTGTACTTTCTCGCCCTTGAACTCCCCCACAAGCATGGTACCATTGTAGAAACCTTCCTTGTAGGCAAGGTCTTTCGCTTCGGCCAGCTGTTTGTCGTCTTTAGGCGAATTGATTTTCAGCTGCTCGACAAGGTGCTTGGCGGCAAGCTTGCCGTATGCAGGGGTTTCGAGGACTGGTATGATCTCCAACTCGGCCCACTCTTTCTTAATTTTGTAGTATTCTGCCTTCTTTGCTAGTTCTCTGACAGTTGCATAGTCGTCTGGACTGTCAGACGGCACACAAGTAACAACGCCTGTGCCTTTCGTAGCCAACACAGTCTCCATGGGTAAAATTCGCACTCCTTCTGTATGCACTGAAAGTGGTGCATTGATTAAAGTGCCAACAAAAACTGATCCAGGTACTTCGACCACAGGCTCGAGCTCTGCCTGATCTTGTGGGAAATGGTCGATATCGAAGAAGATGCCCTGAAAGCACATGTTCCAAGCTGCTCGCTTTGTACAGATGTAGTACTCCTTGTCCGAGACCTTGAACACACCATATTTGATACTTGGACCTACGAAACAGCAAGTTTGACCGTACATAGTCTCTGGTCGCAGAGTAGCAGGAACGAAGTAAACTGCGGCATCCGCTGCTATCTTCCCTTCAACTGCCTTCCGAGCTTCTGGTGACCACTCTTTTACTTTGAGTTTCAAGGCAGTGTACTCTGTAGGTCCGACACCTTCGCCTTTCGTTCTGTCGTGGTCCATACATGGCTGACCATCCTTAGGGCTGTATATTGTGTATCTCTTGCCGTACAGAATCTTGTTTAACTCCTTCAATCTGTTCATCTGCCACCGCACAAAAGCGTCGTAGTAGGGGTTTGCCTCGTGGTCACGAACTGTCTGCGCCAGTCCATTCGTGCTCCTAGGTTGATCAAATCTTTCTTCCATATTGGTGGGAAATATTCGAGCCAGTAGTTCGCATCGGCAAATTTGTGGATTTCTTCTCTCGGTATGCCCATGGCCAGCATAGATTGGAACTGGTAATTTGTCTTCACGTTCTTTGCAGTAGCCTTGCTCTTGCTGCTAGAAAACTTAGTGATGTCCTCCTTCCTGTTGGCACCTTGCACTGGCGCAATGAAGCCGTTCTGGTTTGGGTTTTCTTGCTGAGCTTCATATTCTTCGAATCGCTCGAAATTCTGGCCAAACTTCTTGATGTCTCCGATCAGCTTGTCAGCGCATGCCTTGATTGGCATTCCAGTACAGTGAAAGCCAAGAGGAAATAACGTTCGCTTTCCATTCAATCGTTGAAATCCGATGGTGAATTCGACCTTTGACACAGTAAAAAGATGTCCAGCATGCCCAGAGCCATTCATGTATGGATAGGCGAACGTGCCAAAGTATTTCGGGTATTTCTCACGAAGTTCGGTCGGTGGGAGGTCATCTTCGGGGAAATCACTCTCAAACACGTGGTCATCTTGCCATTTTTGCTGGTATTTCTTTTCTATCGCAATGAGAACATCCCTGTTATGTGTGTTCTCAAGTTGGAGCGCCATCTTGCGACTGGATGGTGTATGACTGGGTGAAGCACACAACTCGGAGGAATCGCAAATACAAAAATGCGGGATGTTCAGGTACCAGCTTCGTTAGAGGAAAGCTTATCGATAGTGGTCCTTCAGGCGTTAAGGCAATTCCATTTATCAGCGGAACCATGTAACAAACCGGCTTCTCGGTTCACGGATACAATATTCCTGGTACGGATGTTTATTCGTGTGAAGGGTATCATATTCTATCTCTGATGTTATACAGCTATCCTGTCCATGGTGATCAACACTGAGGAAATTTACGAAAGATGGTATCTCATGAGTCAGTTCCCCACATGTCAGTATCAGACTGTACCAAGTCATTCTCTTTCACAACCTTCAAGGCGTTTTGCTTCTTTTGCTTCTTGATTTCATCCTTGTTGAGAAGTCTTCGAGGTGTGATTGGTGTCATAGGCGTGCTAGGGCAATAAGGCGAATACGGAGTCCTCGGCACACCAGTCTTTGGGCCTGTCATTGTGAGTCTTCGGTCCACAAATGTGGTCTTTGTCGGCGGAGCACTTCTGAGCGGCTCTTGATAGAACTTCCGGAAAGGTAGAGCTCTTGTTGTGGATGTGGCTAGCTCATTGGGCAAAGTTGCCAGCTGGGGCACACCATGCATTTCAATTTCCTCAGTTGCCGTTGCTGCCGTTGCCGCCGTTCCTAGTGTTTTCTGCCTAGGAGTTGGTGGTAGGCCCGGGCTATATACTGTCGAGGGCAACGATGACTGCGAATTCGACAAAGCTGAGTGTCGAAGATCGGCTGAGCCAATCGGATTGGAGATCGGCTGAGCACGAACCGTGATGGGACTCGGTCGAGCTTTGCTCGAATTGGATGAACCTAGTCTCGAATGGTTAGAGATGATTGAAAGTGCTGTGTTCTTGGTCTTTCTAGCCGGTGACTGGTTCGACAACAAAGATTCGCGATCATCATTTGTAGGAGGTGGTGGAAGTGGTGGCATCGGCTTTGAAGCTTCAGGAATTGGGTACGATTGTTGGTAGCATTGTGGTGATCGTGGACTCGTTGGGGTGATAGGTGAATCATGCTGTGTTATAGGGGATGAGCCTGCGCTGCTTTGTGTCTTGTGCTCGTCGTGAGCCATAACGGCGGCGTAGAGCTTGGCCATTTCGTCCATATTCCTAGCTTTATCATGTTCTACCACACGAGTATCGACCGTTGACAGACTAGCCTCGGATTGCCGGTTGGCCTTGTTGCCTCTTGTCCATGCCTTGAGACTGGCAAGCTTGCCTGGACTTTTAGGACTCAACGGACCCTTTTGGCTCGCCTCAATCTCTCGGATCGTGATTTGACCTGCTGGCTTTGCACTTTCCATCCTGAGCGTCTGATCTGACTCTTGTTGTCTACGTCTTAATCTTCTTCCAACCAGGAAAAGCGCAATGCCTGTGAAGATGATCCAAACGAGATAAGCACAGACAATGCCGACGATCTCGTACTTGAGTTTGCTTGGGTCACGAAGCGCGTTGGCTGAAGCAGGCGGTCCTTTGTCAGGCGACGGAGCAGGTCCGCGAAATATGCTGATAGTCCAGATATTCTTGGTTGCGGGTGCAGCGTAGGACAAGTTCACAAGAAAAGAAACGATAAACAGTGTATGGAAACTGGTCAACATCTTGTACGGTTAGCAATCTTGAGAGCAGTTGAGCATACTGCGATCTCTGAAACCACCGACGCCCCTGACTGTGAAGACGAGGGGTGGAATTTCGTGATACTGTGCAGATAAAGTAAGAACTGTTTCCATTCTGTCGGGACCACGAGGCATACCATTGACCTTGAAGTGACCAACGTAGTGATTGGTTAGTATTGGTCGTGAGCACGATGCAGGTCCATGAATGAGAGCACAATCTGCGGCAAATGAGAAGACAAGGTCGACTTGTGCCCGGAAAGTCAACGTTTAGTGGCTTCAGCGATATCCACTACTCCCGATATGCTATGCCTAAGCGAGCATTAGTGGACATCTTGTAAGCGCCCTTGGCATGGTAAATGCTGTTAGGCTCTTTCGTCCCAGGCTATTGCTAAGGAATCATGCCTATTGTAGCATGGCTGACTTGTTGCTTACCACAGCTTCCTAAGCTCACCAAGAACTGGGCACATCATGTGAAGATTCCGTTCGGTCGAATCTAGATGCGTTCCATCACCTGTGATAAGAGATGGGGGTGACCAGTACCACGTCTTTAGAGATGTGGCTTGCCATTCTGCAGCAAAAGTGATCAGCTAACGCATAATCCCACGAGTTTCGAATTTATGCATGTTACTGCAGCTAGGAAGCATTTCTGCAGCTTGTCGTTGGTGCGACATATGGTTGGCGCAGTTTGACGTTCTTAAGTCGTTCAGAACGCTGACGATTGTGGCTGTGAGCGCTTCGGCGACACAATCATATGGAGAACACCCTAGGTTTCTGCAAGGCCTGCATTCATCGTTGCGCGCTTCACAACGTGATGTGACGCAAACCGGGTCGCTGATGTGGTATACTTTTGAATCTTTGCAAAACGTCGACGCACTGGCCAGGGCAATGTTATGACTGGTGATCGAGTCACTTATCGCAATGCACTCATGTTTTCGGTTCACCTCCACCCACTGCCAGTTCCCGTAGCCCAGCCCAAACCAGCAAACCCCGAACTCTTCCCGAGGCTGCTGCTTGCCGATGCATTCACAGCCCTTCTCTTACCTTTGACTCCTTCGGTTTCATTAACACCAGCTACAATCTTCTCCAAGCCAGTCTCTACGACCACTCCTCCAACGACCATTTCACCGAGCACTGCATGCAAGGTCTCGAAACCGAATATAAGATCAAGTTCGCAGACATTCTCGAACAGTCTGTCCAGTGCTTCGACGAAGACTTGGATGAAATCAAGCAAAGCGAGAGGTGACTCGGTTGAGGTAGATATCAGGATGAAATAGAGCGTGGCATAATGACGGTATGTAATCTGAGTTGGCGCATCCGGTGAAGAGGCGACACCAGCGGGAGCTAGGAGAGGGGGTAGAGGCAGGAAGTTGCAGGCAGATGCTGGTCGAGCAGATACAAGGTCGAAGATCTGGCGTAGTAATGTTTGCTGCGTTGCTGTATCCTTCGCACTTTTAGCACTATACATTCAATGTAATTCATAAAAGACTCACTAGCTGAGTATAGAATTTCGTCAGACGAGGTTGCCCATTGTTATTGAAGACTAACACCGCGTTTATCATCTTGATACTAGCTAAGGATGGACAGCGCACGGCATGGTAAAAGCATGAGGGTACGTGTGCAGTGTGTTAGTCGCAGTTTGCGGAGTTTGAGCCATGATGGTACGAGTAGAGTGGAGAATTGTAGGGCTGAATGATTATCGTCCCACGGTTTTACCGGCATCACTCTTCATTTCCTGGAGGTCGCTCCCCTTCATCAGCAGGCATTTCATCTGAAGTGATTATCTATCGGCTTCTTCGCGACCTGGTATGCTCTCATCGGCAACTAGAAATCGCCTAATATGGATCACTAGAACAACACGGTCAGGAGCTGCGATTCCGAACAAACAACGATGTCCATACCATAGCACACCTACCCTCCTCAAAACGCAGCCTCCACCTTCGCTCATCTCAAGTATCAAGTCTCGTTACACCGACAGTCCACCTCCGACATCACTACAGATCGCCGCCGCAGCGACCTTCTTCAACTCCCACCTCCCTACCAAATCATGGACAGCAACCGAATGGCGCAAACAACCACATTCCGAGTCCACCTTTCTCGCTCCAGAGATTGCCTTCCTTGGTCGGAGTAATAGCGGCAAATCCTCTCTTCTCAATGCCCTTCTCAATGACAAGGATCTATGCAGAGTTGGTCCAAGGCCAGGAAAGACGGTTGTCATGCACGCCTGGTCGCTAGCCCCTATACCACCTAAGACGATTGGCGCGAAGAAGAGGTTTCAAGGCGATCTTGATCCAAAGCTGACAGTTCTGGACATGCCCGGTTACGGACATGGTAGCCACGCAGATTGGGGCAAAGACATTGTGAAATACCTCACCCGCCGGCGCCAACTACGCCGCGCATTTGTACTTGTCAACCCCGTCCACGGCCTCAAGTCCTCCGATCTACAGACATTGGAACTACTACGAAATAACGGTATATCGCACCAACTAGTCGCATCTAAATGCGATGAAGCGAAAGCGAGTCAGTTGCCGTCGCTGCTTGAGAATATCGGCAAGACGGTGGAAAAGCATTTCGACAAGCAGCAAGGGGGAATCACATTAGTGACGTTGAATGATGTGTTTGCGGTGGGCGGAGTCGGAGACGGAAGACTGAACACCAAGGTCGTGAAGGGCAAGATGACAGGTCTCGACGACGTGCGATGGGCAATCATCAGGGCTACAGGACTGGAGGAGTATGCCATGTCACTTGTCAGTGGTGTAAAACCTCAACGGCAGGTCGAAGTGATACAACCTTTAGTACAGCAACCTAGCCAACCTATGCCAGTTATATCCCCACCGTCAGAAACTATATTAGTTACGGAAGAACTATTCACGCCACTGCCAATCCAGACCGAGGACCATCCGCAGCCTCAGACACCCATGTCAGAAGCAATAGACGCAACTCCAACACACGATCCCAACGAAGCCTCTCCACCCCCAACCATCGGAATTGGCATCAACGAATTCATGGCAATGGCCGGCCTGTCTCAAGACAAAAAACCATCAAAGTCAGGCTCTACATTCAGAAACGAACCCTCTACCCGTCCCGGTTCTAGTCGCCGCGAACAGCTCCGCAATCGTAGACGGGCGCCGAACGTTTAGGCCAGCTACACGAACACATGTATCTCAAGCCATACAACCCGAATACGCAAGTGATTGTAGGATGGATACATCGTGCTGTCCACATCCGAGTGGCATGAGTACCAGACTACATACTAGATTTCGTGTGTTGATCAGTCAGGGACATCGATGAGAAATCTCTAGAAGTGAATATATCATGCGAGTACTTGGCTACATGAAACCTCCTACTACAAAACCTCGCAAATCCACAATATTCGCTTCACTCGAATGACAGACATCCTTCTCTTCCACAAACCGAATAGCCATGGCTCCATCCCCAATCTCAATCTCAATCTCATCCTCCTACTGTACCAGTAGACTAAAGACTGGACATATACTCCGTAGACCATTCACATGCACAGCCACACCAGAACGAGTGAACAAACAAACTCAAACATATAAATTGACTGCTATGCTAGGCTTGCTACCTTAAAACATAATACCTAAAAGATTCGCTGCACATGATGCCTCCAGTTAATCGATAGTGAGTGTATTCCAATAAAGCAAAAATCGGTACTATTTAAGTCTGATACCTCCAAAATACTAACGAAACCCCAACTTGATCACTGCGTGCTGCTCTTGCGCCTATCCATATCGAGGGTTTTGATAAGCGTGATTCACAGCCGTGCTCCGAAGTGGGTTAGAGATGAACGTTCTGTCATGCGATGTAATGTGATAGAATGAGTATCTAGTCTTTGTGTTGGCTGTCTTCGTAAGGTTGCGCATGCAAACGCGTCTCGTACCGATTCATGAAGTCATAATATCGTGTGTTAGCAGTGTTTAATGGCTTGTTGATTGGCTCGTTCAATGCACAACGTTTTCGATGGTTCAAATAGCTGTGATAGTATCGTCCTCTAGTTCAGTCCGTTGACCATACTCATCAACTACGATTCTCCTGCTTCGATCTCTTTCAGGAATACCGTCGCGAGCTGCGCCGAAATCTAGCACCTGGGGCACTGTTAGCACGTTTCACCAAACGAATTTAACATTTCAACTCACCTCAATGAACGTCATGTTGTCCCTTTGCACAGCAGCAACACACCTTCGTTCATTGAATTTGACCTGCCAGACTCCACTCAAATCGCTTAATAAATCCTTTTTGCAATATCCGGTCTTGATATCCCACATTTTTAGAGTGCGGTCACTGCCACTAATCACCTTCTGCGAGTCGTGCTGGAAACAAGTAATTGCTCCCGTGTGTGCTGTGAGCGTGCTCTTGCACTGCCCATTTTCAGGATCCCAGATTCTCAGGGTGGAATCGGCAGCGGCCGATACTAATCGATCGCAATTGAGATCAAGGAGGCCGACAAGGGAAGAGTGGCCCTCAAGGGTGTACAAGGCAGAACCAGTCTCGAGAGACCAGATCTTGACCAAGTAGTCCATGGAGCCGGATATGCAACGATTGCGTGCATGATCAAGAACTACGCTGTAGACCTTTTGAGCGTGGCCCTGGAGGCGATGTACGGTTTCTCCAGTCGAGATTTTCCATACACGTACAGAGCAATCGTAGCTACCGCTCACAAGAGTGTCTCCATGGGCTGCGATGGCGCGGACGGAGTGCTGATGGCCTGTGAGTGTACGGACATGGTATGGGCTGTCTTCGGCATCAGCGTCGGCTTCGGTTTGAATAGAGCGAGGGTCTGTTTGTTTTGGAAGTTTCCAGATCCTGAGTGTGGAATCACGGGATCCTGTAATGATCAAAGGTTGCTTTGGCATCACAATATCCCGTCCATCGGCTGTCTCCCCGACTTTGGTAGGCAATAAGATCTGCAGACATCTCACAGTAGAGGTGTGTCCTCTGAAAACGTGAGTTTGTTCTCCAGTTTCGATATTCCAGACGCGAACGGACCTATCCGTCGAGCCAGACACAAGAGTATTGCCAATATATTGCAGAGCCCACACACCACCCTCGTGGCCTAGTAATATCCTCCGTTGTCTCCCTGTTTTGGTGTCATAGACATTTATATTGTTGTCGTCACTTCCAGTCAAAATCTTGTCGGTATCAAACTGCAGGCACGTCACAACATGGCTGCCATGTGCCTTGAAAGCAAGGTGGTGAGGCTTGGTTTCTTCTGACATCCAATTCCGCCTGATGAGATGATGCCGTCGATACAGAGATTTGTAAAGATGAAGTCCTTTCAAGCTTGGAACTGGCAGCTCAGGATTCGGAACGGCAAGAACGGCAGCATTGGCAGCATTGTATGGACCTTCAACCGTTGACATCTGAGCCATCCAATCAACGGACTCTAGATCTACGGACGTCTCTCGCGACATAGCCTGACGCTTGGCCATCTTGCTTCGGTTCGTCAACTGGGTTGCTGCCTTTCTCTTCGATCGACGAAGTGAAGATATAACAGGAAGTTTCGGAATGCCTGGGACGCCTGCCGAGCCAGCCTCACTATCAACCCGAGCTGATGACATTCGACTCAAATCCATCTCCCGTCCTTGTGGACCCCACGGGTCCTGCCATCCCCACCCCTGGACTATGGCCTGTTGCAATTCACCTTCAGGTAGGGTATAACCATCGGCCTCGAAGAGTTCCTTCCACGCTCTTTCATCGCTGTTGATCATCTGTCTCCATTTCTTTGATACTTGTGACGCCCTACATAGTGACTGCAGGTCGAGATACCTCAAAATGTTCAAGCCTAGCTCGGCCGGAAGTAATGTAAGAAAATCACACTTGAGTACAGGATTGACAGCATCGGCTACCACATGAAGAGTCGATTTAGGGCAACGTCGCAATAATTGATGCATGACATAGCTTTTCATGCCATCTGGTAAAGCTTCGAAGAGGTTCAGCATTGCAGGTATATCTCGAACCGAATGAGGCGCGGGTTTGACCAGTTCTGAGTGTTCGTCATCGGAAAGCGCGGCCTCTGTCATGGCCGGTGATTCGTACCTCGCATGGGAGGGCGATTGTTCAAAGTGACCACCATTCCAAACCCCTACAGAATGTGCAAATTGTGAACCAAATTCAGAACTAGAATCCACATCAGCAAAATATTCATTCTGTTGTGTGTTTATAGCTGCAGTGACTGGCGACAAACTGGGACTGGGCAGAGTCCCGTCCAGCACGGAAGGACTTTGAGACACATGGAGACGAGTAGGGATTGATGACAACGCTCTGGCGCTCAGCCCGTTCTCTGGTATAGATAGATCTTCTGGTTCAACGGGCGGTGTGGGTACTGCACTGTCATATGATGCTCGCGATAGGGTTCCACTGCTCATTCTTTCGATTTCATGACCAACAGACTGCTCAAATGGTTCCTGGTGCAAAGAGTGTGTTCTTGCCCTTGAAACTTGTTGCTGTTCTATGGCGGGTGATGGGAGAACGTTTTGCGAAGATGTATTTTCTGCTGCAACCGCTTGCGGACGGCGTCGTGTGCTTCGTTCCATTCGCACCTCTGGG
>Ga0181464_1000253_pt1 | contig 20463 bp, 10 predicted proteins | sample InSIn2gowninarea_FD_119074 | JGI IMG/M metagenome (GOLD analysis project Ga0181464, IMG submission 119074) | Clean room microbial communities from NASA Spacecraft Assembly Facility at Jet Propulsion Laboratory, Pasadena, California, USA -... ...
TTATTTTAAGATTTTAAGACGCGAACTTGAGAGTGAGCTGAATTCTTTGTTTATGGAAGCGCGACTTCCATTCCCTAGTGATACAAATATGGGGGACGTGGTCAATCATTTGACTGCGAATTCCACTTCCCTAACGGATCTTTATTCCGTGACCGAAAGTCTTATTATTCAGGGGGCCGCGAGCCCTCATTTTCTCACTACTTGTACTATTCTATCACAATTATGGGGCGGTGGGGTCTTCGAGGGGATAGAATAGCTCAAAGCCGCGATACAGAGATAGATCACTAAAAATTGTCTTTCGAAACGCGAGAGTAAGTCTCGGTTTCGGAATAGACTCTATCTCTATTCTCTTCTTTCTTTTTTTCTCACGATCTACTAAAGGGCAAGTAGCTTGATATTGGTTCGAATCAAATTCGTGAGATAGCAGTAAAGGCTTCGGGGAAGATCAAAGATTCGATCGTGCACTATACCCCCCACAACCAATCACTCAATGATTGAAACAATCGTCTTAATACACCGCTAAGAAGAAAACAATCAACTGCATTCGACCCGCTTCAAGCAAGAAAGTGGGTCTATCGAAGGTGAGTTGGAAGAGTGGGAATTGGTTGAAGGTCAAAGCCATTAAAAGCTACACTCTCATGGAAGAAAGACGTAGCGAAACAACAGAATGAATGGCTGCGAGCCAGCAGGGTAGGGCACCAGCTCTATGAAGCTTATTATCTACGTATTAAGGGGTGGAGCTTTCATACGCCTTCTGTCGAGTGAGTGGATCAAATCTTCCATCCTAATACCTTGGTAGCGGAGGCGGGGAGAACCAGCAAAGAAAGATCCGGGAGGCTAGATCTTGAGATGTTCCAGAGCTGGGACCTTAAGATACAGACTACGACGGAAACTTATACTAATACAAACCAAAAAACCCCAATTCCAGTCAGAGAGCCCGACTGACCGAAATAACCGGACAGAGACGGAGTGAAATAACCTGATGGAACAGACAGGGGAGATAGGAAGGTTGACGGGTCAGATATCGAGGGACTAGAAAGAAATACAGGATGGAGGGTGCGAGCGCCATTTACTTAGCCATTGACGAGCCAATTGATTGTTTGCTGGTTCCGGTGCTTGGTTGTAAGAGTGCGGGGCTAAGGGAGAAAGAACCAGCGTTTACTGAAGCAGTGGCTACCTTAGGAACTCAAGGGAGTCTTAGAAAGCTTCGGAGCCAGGATGGCTACACTTGCAGTTAGATCACAGAGTTAAGTTGGGGGCAACGGATCGGAAAGAAAGACGTAGAATGATCAACCGATCACATGAATCTTGGCTGGGATTTAACTGATTGAACCATAACCATAACAAGTTTTCGGCTGAAAAACGTAATAGGCTAGCCTTACCAGGTAAGGAAGGGAAAGGAGAGCCGAAGATATCTTTTTTAGAAGGTTTGAATGGTCCGATTGAGGTCCAGTCCAAGTGTAAAGAAGATAGAAGTAAGGACTCAAAGCAATAAACTGTCCAGAGGGAAGATAAATGGGACCATAATGTCCTAGACCATCTAAGGAAGATACCGTTGCTGCTTAGCGTATAATGATGCTCTCATGTTATCGAAAGAGCTCAGAAACGCGCTTGTGCAGGCCCTCCTCGATCCTGAGACATCTACGAGGCTCATGCGGCCGAGTTCCTAATTACGGAGTCAGCGTATGCGGAGCAAATTGCCCAAATCTCATTCGATGATCGTGACCTGATGTTAAATACGAAAAAACAAAAAACCTTCCTCCCGCTCCTCATCCGTCATATGGTTAACAACTGACTCAAACGGCGTACCTTTAATAGATAGAGAAGCTTTCCCTGTGCTTTCTTTCTTGTAGCTGGCTGGGATACGACATCAGTAGGGCTTTTAACTGCTTAGTTTACCAATAAATGATCCGTCGGAGATAAAATCCAATCCAATTCTTGCATCTCTATATACAAAACTTCTACCCATTTTGTTCTTTCATCTGTTCCAAGTCATACATAGAATTCGACAAATGCGCATTTCCTCTCTGAATCGAGAGGTATCAGATCGAAGTAAGATAAGTCATGTATTATAAAAGGGGGAACAAAGTGGATTTATGAGCAAATTCTGGCATGAGAGGACCAATGAGGCAGAACACTGTTGGATGCATTCCTTCGCTAGCAGGGCTTCGGCCCATCTCAATTGAAGAGTCTTCGGTCAGTAATCTCGTACTCTCGACCGGCTCGAACCACTACGTTATCCATGTTCCGGCTCATTCGTATGCTCATCCTATTCATGTCACCAGAACCTGTAATAAACCATCATTTCAAACCATCCTGTTACAGGGAATCTTTGGATATCAGTTCGAAGGGAGCGCCGAACACCGAAAGTGAAGTAGCTCCTACCTACAGGAGCTACTGCCTTTTCCAGCACTATAACTGAACTAGTACCTTACTTACCATAAAATCAATGACTCAAACTATCCAGTATTGACGGCTTCTTCCCCGTCCGATGTCCTTTCCCACTATTGTTCCAATGAGGGAACTCGAACTTAATCTACTCGGTTAACTTAATCAACGGATGAAGCTTAAACTTATTCCGGGTCAACTTCAATCGCTCCTGCTGATGCTAGCGGTAGTGCTACTGAAAATGGGTCAATATATTCTACTTTCGCTCGGTCAACTTTGTAGCGATAAAGAGTCCGGAGTGTACATTGAAGGGGTATAGATCTGCACCTGGCCTTGCTGCTTATAGCATCGTATATAGATCTGAATAAGCTGCTGAACCAACTGTTGGATGATCTACTGGCTCTGCCGGATCTACTTCTGCTTAATCAAGGGCATAATAAACAAAAGAATCTATTTCTACCCCTGGTTCTGTCTTTGCTAGTGGTGAAAAATAAGGAGTGAACGGAAATCGAGAGGTTATTCCTTAATCCAATGAATCAGACCAGTGTCCTTCCTTAAGAAATGGCTGTCCTTTCTGGGAGTCCATCCTTCCTTAATGATGAATGGCTCTTCAATCCCTACTCATCCCATGGTGATACCTTTCGCCCATGGGAGCTGATCCATTGATAGAGCAGAGAGGTTCTGCCTTATTTATTCCTTGGGAGGCTACCCGGTGATCCCATGCCCCAAACTAGATTGAGCCAGTCATAGAGCCATGATCCCCCCCCATGGTATAGGTTGGTTATACATGATCCTACCCATCCCCATACCTTCCCGAGCCAGAGATAAACGGCCGCGAATGAGCGAACGAAAAAGCCGCCCATGTTCCATAGAGCCAGAGTTTACTTGTTAAAGGAAGTCGAATGATTGCATGATTCAGCCAAGAGCCAGAGCAGCGGTTCTCCTTCTCACCCATGATAGAGGAGTAGAGCCCAATCTACCTTGATAGAGCAGCCCGCAGGAGCAGCCGCCCTAGCTAGATCGAGAGTCCATAGATTGCGCTTGAGATGAGAAGTTAGACCCACGATAGCATGATCCCATGATCGATCCAGGCAGAGGGCTAAGCGAGGGGGAAAGAGGATATGAGAGTCGTGTCTCGAGCTACGATAGAGGGTCGAGTTTAGGCGCATAGGTCGACCTACCGATAGGAGAGGAAGCACACACGGAAAGGGAGTGGGACATATCGGTAGCATTCTCATCATAAGGGTACGAATAGTCTCCTCAAAAGGGAGCAATTTAATTACCTCCTTTTTGGTAGCAGCTTCGACCTGGTCTTTGAACCGGACTAGGACTCTTTTCCTTTATATATACTGAATGCAGTGTAGTTTCGGCAGTAGCAGTTGTTCCCTTTTTGGTATAAGCAAGTTACCCTCTTTCTTCCGTCAGCTTGAAGCGGAAAGGAGGGTTTGCCAAGATGAGTCCCTTTCTTCTGTGATGGGTTCTCGGCTTGTGCATAAACTGACACACCTGATTAACTGCATAGGTGATGTCAGGTCGGGTCAAGGTGAGATATTGCAGCGAACCCACAATCCGGCGATAAAGAGTAGCATCGGGTAAGATATCGCCATCCGTAGCTGAGAACTTTGAGCAACAAGCAACTGGAGTGGAGCACGGTTTGGCACCTACTAAGTAAATTTGGGACAAAAGTCCAAGAGCATATTTTGACTGAGTGAGCCGTAGACCAGTAGACGAGCGAGAAGCTTCCATTCCCAGGAAGTAATGAAGATCACCAAGATCTTTCATGTCAAACTTATTCCAAAGACTACGGATGAACCGAGTGATAACCGAAGACTGAGTGACAGTAACTATAATGTCATCAACATATAATAAGAGTTCCAACGTACCAGCCGAGGAATGTTTCATGAACATAGAGGAGTCCGCACGGCTGCAGTGAAAACCGAGGCTTCGGTCACCCTAACAGAACCCTTTCTTTTATATGTCTCTTTACTTGAAGTTTGACTTTATTGTGACTATAAATACAATGTGTGTAAGCAAATTACTTTGAGTTTATTGCTTTAGCAGAAATAAGGTATTTAAAGATGTACGCATATCGAATCTATAGCTTTTCATTAGCAGTGAGCTAATGAGCTGCCCCCATGCCTTTAGATAGTTTTTCGTGTGAGCTAATGAGCTAATGAGCTGCCGCCTAGCCTTATAATTATAAGATGTTGTTCGCAAGCGCAAGTCATTATATTCTGATGTTAGGCCTCCTTTCTTCTCCTGTCAAACTTACAGCGGGTTCCCTGTTCTAGAAGGACCCTCTCTCTGTCTTACCGGAAGTGAGATAGTGAATGTCCCAAAAGCATGTATTGACTTCCTGGGTCAGTCCAGGTTTCGAATCCACATCGGGAAGGCAAAGCCAGCAAGGAAGGGAATGAGGATGGCATAGAATCATCTATGGTCTCAGCTGTGATGGCTCTTGCTTTTTTTCAGCCGAGAGTTCATCAAGAGAGGAGGAGAAAGGTAGTGAAGTGGGTAGGCAACTCACTCAATCAATAGGAATTCTCTCTAGAACCCTAGAAGGAAGCCTGGGGCTAGGAACCAGAGAAAGGGAAGGTTGAAGCCAATCTCGCTGGCAGGTATAATCGAGCCTCTACCAATCCCGGAGCGACCGTGGTAAAGTGTTTCTTTGTATTTCATTGTGGGATTGCAAAAAGTGGGGGAGTCTTGAAGCATCTTGGTTGTTGTGGATAGATTAGGATTCTATAAAGTAAAGATGCTACATTCATTCCTGCTCCAGCTACTTGTTCAGCAGAGGAGATCCGGTAATCCGACTCTGATCTTTCCTGTAAACTCGAATCTCCCCCCGCTGCGCACCTTGCTCTCGGGTGAAGTGCTTATACTTGGCTTGGCCACTCTATTACTTGGGCTGGGATCGCTTCGCACCTAAATGCATTTCCCGTTCTGAAACTAAAGGGTATTGACTACTTTATGGCTATTACGCTTTTTCCTGCAACGGAAAGAGTACCAGCAAAAGCAGAGTTCAAAGCATCATAAGAGCAAAAGAGCAAACCGAACAAGCAAGAGACAAGAGCTTCTTCTCGGCATCCTTAAGAAGTAGATTCCCTTTCTGGGCTACTTGACTACGCTATTATTGTGAAAACATCAGGCACATTAAGCAGGTTTTTATCTAGCCTTGAGGCGGTGAAAGTACTGGAATGGGAGTTCCGGGTAGGACCTCCTAAAGTAAAGCATTTTTGGATCCTCGGAGTCAATCGCTTCCTTAAGACCTATCAAGTAAAGAAAGAAGAATCCGGCCCTCTTCCTACTCACTTTGCAGCGCTTACTCTAAGAGCGGCAACAGCAAGTGCCCTTACTCAACATCTTTTAACGGGATGGATCAACTACTTATTTAGTGTAGTTACGATAGAACCAGGATGAAAGAACAGCAATTCTCTGTTCATGGGAACAGAGTGAACAGTCGATTCGGCAAAGAGAGGTGTTACGAACACCAGGGCAATCTCGATGAAAGTAGAAGCAACTAGATCAATGGCTACTTTCCAGCTTGCTGCTTTCACTATGACCTTCCCCACCTAATCTTCCTCCATATAGGAGGGGTATAGGAGAAGCCCCGGAACTACGCTTGAAGCTTCATTCAGATCGATTCCAGTCGCCGCTACGCCACATCAATCCGTTATGGCTCGACTCTCTTCCTTAGCAACGACGGATTCTCCGGGCAGCCATATTTGCGTGGAACTACATAAGTACATTAGTTAGACGAGCAGTGGATTACATCACCCCGATTCGCACCAAGTTTTCTCTGTCGGACATGGAGAAAGCTCCAAGGATTGACCCGGGGTTAGACTACTCTACGGAACCCCTTTGGACGACTGCTCTGTGCTTGCCGGTATCTTTCGTTCTTCCGGCCAGGACCAATTCCGCCTAAGGCCATGATCGAGTCATGACGAGCTAGACTAATGACGCTCTTTCAAGGACCGGCAAAACTCTCTAATGCTGATGATCAAACGTTGCTTCGGATGTGTATGAGAAGGAAGCTTCTCACAGATATTGACTCTTAGATAGATACCAGCATAGTCTCTTAATTAAGAGTTTCTTGTTGGTTGCACTCGTAAAGCGAGCGATAGCTTAAGAGAGCAGCGAAAGAAGCCCACGGAGCGGTGATATTTCCTGACTAGCAAGTGGAGGATCATTCCAGTCTCTGATGGCGTAGCCGATGTGTCATGCTAGGAAGCTGAGCTAGGGCATTTCTTCTTTCTCAACGGGAGTGAAAACCTTCCTCTATGCTGACAGAAGCGGAGAGGCAGGCAAGAAAGAAGGAACCAGGCTAGGGCTCTCTGTAGTAATAGCTGTCTCTGTTCACTCATGCTTGCTGCTTAAGACTCTCTTTTCCCTCTACACCTGAAAGATCGAAGTAGCGGCGAGGAAGAGCTTGAAGAAGGAAGAAGTACCATTGGCGAAGTTGCTTCCTCCAGTCTTTGTATGTATGGGATGTACCCGAGAAAGAGACAAAGCAGCCGAGATCAGAATGAGTAGCATTGGTCTTGGTCCGACTAATTAATGTCAAAAAGATTCCATCGATCGGTGAAGCACATCAACGGAAGTGTGCACGCTAGCGCTCTCCTCTAAGCTTCTAGTTAGCTCATCGAAAAGACTGACTCCCGGGCACATGAGTTTGTGAAGATGCGTTGGTTGATCCGGAGACATGGCCACTACAGGCCTAAGGTCCTGTCAGATTGCATAGCACATGCTAAGAGCTGCGATGCCTGCCAGAGGTATGGACCAATCCAGCACAAGCCGGCTTCCGACTTAGACCCGATTATCAAGCCTTGGCCATTTCGAGCTTGGGCAATGGATATCATCGGACTATCCCAGATCGTCAAGAGCTCTTTCTCCTAGTAGAGGCCCAGCCTTCTCCACCTTGCGCCCTGGGTACCTTACTTACTTCCCTGGGGGAGGTTGAGAAGAAGCAGCTATTGAACCCCCATCTGTCTTTGCTGCTTGACTGATGGAAAGCTTTACTTTCTTATGATACCTAACCCTAGGGTGAGAATCGCTAGCTCTTAGACTAGCTCTGGCTTGACGCTGACTCTTTCCAGGTATGATATTAAAGTAACTAGGGTTAGGGAGGGCGACATGGATTTGGATTCGGATTAGAAAGAAAGGAAAGAGGAGACCCTCAATCAATGCTTTCGGGTTTATTCATCCTATCGCACCGAACCCGAACTAGGGCTATGGTCCCTTCTTCTCCTCTGCTCTTGCCCTGGCCTAGGAGTAGGAGCTCGGGTCGGGCATGCCCTTGATTCTTGCCGCTCATGCCTTTTGCTTGCTTAGTTTAGCTAATCCGCTAATCGTGAATCCCTTGCTGGCTTTGTTCCAGTTCTTCTTTCTTTTTTGTTGTTAAGCGAGGTAAATCCATAGGTTAATTAATCGCTTTCTATATTTTTGTAAATAAGAAATATGCGCCCCTCCTCTCTTCTCTGTTGAGTTAATCTCGTAGAGGGGGGCTATAGTTTAATAGTATGGGCATTTCTCCTTAGTTGAGGGAGGGCGTGTTAAAGCCATCGCATAGGGGAGCTCCCACAAGGATTGATAAGTTGCATCAATCCGGCCTTCTGCGGAGATCAAAGGAAGAATATATATATATTTATCTGTATTCCCACCTCCAGCTCGGTCATTGGCTGTCCTCCTCAATCGATTAGACTATGGCGAATCGCTCGTGTATTAGTCTTTGGGAAAGTGTAAGACGCTATTGCTCGCAACTGGTCTTGATCGGTCTGTCGGTCCAACAAAGAAGGCAACTCTAGTTCTTTCTCCTGTCCGGTCGGAAACTGGTATTCCGTTTATGGTGTAAGGGTCGGCAGCAAGCATAGGCGCTTCGGTCTCAATTAGTGCGGTCGATTCTCTTCCTTTATAAAGACTTGCCCCCGGCCTTGTCAGCTCATCAGTAAGGGTCGAGCGGTCTTCTTTTCTGTCTGATGGTAATGCGAATCTCGAATCTCTTTATGCTTTATGCTAGCGAATCTATTGCAATTGGTCTATGGCAAAGGGTCATCTGTCCAATAATCAGTCGGAATCAGTCCACGAATGAGTTTCTTCTTTTAAATAGATGCCCTTCCCGCTTTTCTTTCTTCTGTCAGTCGTTCCAATTGGTCCCTTTAATAGTAAGCCTCTATAGGCCTCTATCTCGAATTTCTCGCTTTAATCGGTCGCAACTCTTGCATCTGTAAATTGGAAACGATCTCTTGCTTGTTGGCTTGCGGTCTGTCCATTCCAGTGGTTCAGGACTCGGGCTATAAGGCCTCTTTTCGATAGTGAAAAGGCCTCTTCAATCTATCTGATGTAGGAGGAGTTCATCTCTTCGATCTCTTTCTTTCTTTCCGGGGTGAAGGAGCTAGCTAAACCAGTTCCAGAGTTCATGAGTGAATTGCAATCAAATCAATGTAAGCTGATGGCCTGTTCAAGTATCATATAATTACATTGAAATTTACGTGGGGGGATAAGATGAAATACATATGGTGCAAGTACTCCTTGTATTAGAATCTCCCCCTGGAAGAGCTTAGCTACTTTACTAACTTGTTCCATTAGCGTAGAGTTTAAAACATATAAAGTGTATCCCCCAATAGAGTATTAAATTCTTACCTCTATCGTTGGCAACTTATACTATAAAGAAATCGATTCCCTTCCTTTAAAGAGATAGATCCTCCTTTCCTAAGGACTCTTCTTAGGGAGTAGGAAGTGTCTGCAAGCCTAGTCCTTTGAGCTCGGACTCCAACAAGAGTTCGAGCATTAGAAGCAGAGGTAGGACTAGTCTGGGTATGAATCCTTTCCTAGAGTGAGTCCTTCTGTAAGTAGAAGGCAGCCATCTAAGGGATGCAACTAGTCCGTATGCAAAGCATCCTGTAAGAGTCCCCTTCTTTAATAGGAACTTCCCTATAAATCCTATAAACAGAAGCAAATGAAGATCTAGAGCGAGTCTTCCTTGATGAGCCTAAGGAGATAGAAGGAGCAAGGCTCTAATCCCCATTTTACCTATTGATTAGAGCTAGGAATCCTAGAAGCTAAAAGAGTCAAGCAAGGAAGCCTACTTGTTCCCGCGGGTTCCTTTAGGAGACTAGCTTTACACGGGCTGCAGACTAGCTTTTTTTTTTAGAATTCCTTTAGTAAGTTCAGGTCTTTCTGAAAGCCAGTTCCTGAGTTCATGACTTCAGAAGTGAAGCAAGGAAAGCGGCTAGAAAGACAAAGAGCTAATGATGACTAGCCTTAACAGGCGCTAGCGAGTCCCAAGGTTCGTTCATTAGTAAGTTGTCGAAAGGTATTTCGTAGCCCTTTCATTTTATTTAATAGAATGGTAAGCCGGGTCAAGCAAGTACTTTTTCTATTAGCGGTGATAGCCTGTTTAGATAAGTTAAGATAGATAAAGTGAAAGACTTTTTCGGGTGTAAGACCTAGCCTTGTAAGTAGAAAGAGAAAACCACTTCTTTTCCGGGAAGCGCTAGTTAAAGTGAAGGAAGTTAGGGTGCGACACAACGAGAATGTCTTGTTCTAGGCGCTTGGGCGAGTAGCGGTAAGTGAAGGAAGTTAAGGAAGTAAAAAAGTGCAAGTGGTTGATTGACAAACTATTCTGGTAAGCACAGGTTCTTATTGTTCCTAAAGCTCTGGACCTCGAAGCCCCTATCACGTAAGGCGTTTGATCAGGCGCCTACTCCTCGAACTTCCATTTCAATGTGTCTTTTCGCCATGCATAAACTGCACCGGATAAGCTAGTACGAAAATGATGTATATAAATAGGGAACGGATACGCCCAATACATTAGAAACTCATTGCCCATGGATAAAGACCTTTCGACATAAAAAAAATTACTGTAATAGTGGATTCGAAATTGTAACCTCCCATTGCTCTATCTCCGATAGCATGCAGTCGATAATGAAGACAGATATATAGAAAGTGTGCAGTGAGGGATCTTTATAGGTAGTCAGTCTTTACTTAACTCGGCCCAAACAATGCCCAAAGACTCCCATGCCTTTCTTGGTTGGACCAACCCACCCCCTATTTGAGTAAGGCCTCCCACTTTCTTTTTCTTCTTTTGAGAGGGAGCCATTACCACTCTTTGACGGAGCCCGTCTCCTTTCGACCCGTTTCCAGCGTCCTTTGCAGATAGATAAACTTCTTTCCCGGGTGCACCTTGTCTGCACAATACCACACCACAAAGTGATGCGAAAATGAAAACAACGGCCAAGATGAGAGCCCGCGTCTGGTTCGTTTTGCACAGGCTCAGCTCCGGACAACCTCGCTGCTTGTTGCGCACGGGATGGCCCAGCAGATCTGCTAACGGCCAAACTAAACTCGAGTGACTAGTTGAAAGCTTCGCTTGAGTTGGTGTTCACAAAGAGGATCCAGCCTGAAGAACTAGGGCTCAAGAGCCTCTTCCTCACTAAAGTTTCGCATCTTGTCCCGCAGCTCATAGGCTAACCTTGTACCCTCCTGGTGTGATCGACGTCACTCACATCTTTGATCGGCCTACTCTTAGAAGGGCCTTAAAAGAAAAGGCTTCTTTAGTTTTAGGCGAACAAAAGCTGACTTGAGGGCGGCCCGGCCCCCCTTTACTAATAAGGGGGGAGTGTGCTATTTCATTTTTTATTATAGGAAAGAGTCTTTTTGGCGCTTTCTATGAGCCTACTTCAATTAAGGCGCGTACTGCCTACCAAATGCGAAGTCAAGCATCCTGCTGAGGTTTGATTTCTGAATCCATACCCTGGGAAAAAGAGTTCATCTTACTCAACAAGCTGAGATCTTGGAGTAAGGGCTGCTTTTGTTGGGGTCGGTTAAAGGTAGGCTTGAAAGGCTTTTCCAAATCCATAGGATGAAGAAGAAGTTCTTCCACCGGTTTGACTCCGTTCCTAGATCTTTAAAGGGAAATAGCCCTATATCTTTAGCTTCTATTTCCCCATCAGATGCTGTTCTAGTTTCTCGGAAGGGGTATGGCTCCTGGTGCCTACTAAGCTCAGAATTCCTGGTTTCGTGTATGAATGCTTCTAGATTAGTGTTTTGATTTAGTGGTAAGTGAGCCTGAAGTGACTCTACTATTCCGGTCTCCGAGGAGAAGTTTGCTTACTGGGGTGCTTGGGCATGCTTTGTCTGCTCTGAGACGTGCTCCTCCGAGTGCCCACGTTGGATAGGGCCATCACTTTAAGCTTAAGCTCGTAGGTCCCCCTTAATTGAAGTAGGCTCATAGAATGGGATCACAGATCAAAATTCCTATCCGTCTTTCATTGACGAGTTGGAAAAATGCTTTCGACGCAAGTCAGGAGCCTTATTACTAGATTAGGGGAGAGGTAATCGGCAAAAGAACCCTCCCCTCTCATTGGTTGAAGACCAAGGTCAGTCTTCGATGTCTTTCGGGATGCTAGTTTGCTGGTCTTCTGGAAGAGTTTTCCGCTGTGCATCTATCTCCTTCGCTGAGATAGGGTATATTCAAAGAGAGCGCGACTCCTGCTCATCAGTAGTCACCCAATTATGCAATCCGAACTACTGTCCAAGCCCTATTAAATAAGGGGTGGGTGGGCTTGGAAGGAGGAATCCGCTAAGGCTAGGCACCTTATTCAATCAAAAGGTAGAGATTCATCTTTCAAATGGCCAGTGGAAGAATGCCCTGTGGCACTTTCAGAATAGAGTAGGGTGTTAGGGAGGAATTGGACAAAGCAAATGCCTTTTTGTTTACATGGGATTGATGCCCGGAAGAAAGTAAGCACCGTAGATAGATATAGTGTAAGCAAGCAAGGGGGCGAAGCGGTAAGCAAAGATCAATTGAGAATATAAGGATAGGTTGTAAGCTACGAATCACGAGTTATGGGTTCAGCTATTTCTTCCCTTCACGTAAGAGGCAGGATTCTATCCCTTCAAACCTGCCTGTGCGCAAGTCAAGTAGAAATAGGGTGGTTAGGGAGGGTCGATCCATCAACGGATCCAACAACAGATCAATCCTCACTCAAGGAATCCCCCTTTACTAATAAGGGAAAGAAAATAGTATATGACTAAGATCTGTCTTTTGATGCGGGAAAATGAGGCAAAGAAGCCTTCTATAATAGGGGCAGGCTCTTATGATTAGTAAGAGGAAGGTAAGTTTACGCTCTTACGACCGGAAGCGAAAAATGACTTGACCTTTAGACTTTCTCAGAGGAAGGAAAACGAAAGCTCCGAGGAAGCCCTTGTAGCTAACCGGGGAATTCGATCTTTTGGGAATGGGGGAGTTCATTCAGGTAAGAGTTCATTCCGGCATAACTTGGCGCAAGGAATTTGCTCGTTCCGAGCGGGGTTCGACGTTAGTTGAAGTTGACATTGAGTCGCGCACTTCCTGGAGTGGGGAGTGAATTCATGCGTACCTCAACGCAAGGATTGAATTAGCTCATCTCGAGTTACGTGAGTGAACTTTCGCTTCTTCTTACTTTGGTCGAAATCTTGCATATTCCCTCTTTGGTCGATCAGTCAACCTGCCCCCCCTATCGTCTAAGGCTTTGGGCAGCTCCAACTGCAAGATCTGGACTGGGACCATAGCTTTAGAATTGTGATTGGATTGACGCTCGGCTCGAACCCTTTTACTGTAGAACTGGAAGATCAGCTCTCCCCTTGCCTTTTCCCTTTCTCTATCTCTAGGCTCAAAGCCCAATCCTTTCATTCATTTAACGGAACACATTCCATTGCTGTTACCATTCCATCCCTGTTTAGGTTGAATACCGTACCAATCCATTCAGGTTACGGAAAAAGAAGACTTCCACCTATTACCAAGAAAGAGAATCATGCCTTTTTGATGACATGACAAGAAATCCTTAAATGAAAGCAAAATCGTGGATCCACAAATCCGTTATCTCCTCGTGCCGCTTCTGGGCGAAAATCCAATCTTTTAAGTGAGAAAGTCGTTATCAATACAATTATGCCGCCGAATACAATCACTTTGAAGAAGTCGCAAGTGCGGGTTCAGTTCAAATGGGAAGTACGAAACACTCAATGGAGAATAGGGATCGCTATGCCGAAGAAAAGAGAGAGGTTGCACCAAGAAATGGAGAAGATAAGGTCATACCAAGGGAAATTCTTTCTATAAGCCCTTTAAATCAATGATTTTATCACGCTTTGAAAGGAATGTATCCAGCCTAAACGCAAAGACGGGCCTATAGGCAGAAGCTGTTAACCTATCCGACTAGTATAGAAAGCGTGAGGAGGAAGACTTCGATTCGGCCCACTGAATTTGACTTCTTTGATGAGCTCGAACCATGAGCCGTAGAACTGGATTTCTCCGATGAAGTTGATCCAATGAGATGAAGATGTTCCCATCCTGGTGGTTGCAAATCAAATTCCAAACGAAATCTTAAATAGCGAGCCTTATTAGTAATTAGGCCGGTGTTGTCGATGAACTTCTTTTTCAGTTCGACTTGAGAGAGGTGGGGAATGCGACGTTTATCCTCGCTACTACAGGAGAGGCTGATACTTGACTAAATAGATATGGATACAAAATGAGGGACTAACGGTAACGTATATAAGAGTTGGGCTTTCAGAGAGCCTCAACCTCAAAGGAATCCTCCACATGGCTACAATCACACTTGTGCTAAACAAGATGGTACTGGTGACGTATATATAAGAAGTGAGTTGGCGGTCATAGTTGCTGTTTCTTTGAGATTGGGTTGGTGTTCCGTGTACCTTAGTACAAGATCGAAAAGAATGCTTTGCATTCCAAGTGGGATGCCCAAGAGAAAAGGAACGAGGGGAAGAATCGACGAGAAATCCATAACAAAAAATCGTGAATCAAAAAGCGTGACGAGAATTCTCAACCCAAGATGTTAGAAGGTGCAAAATCAATGGGTGCCGGAGCTGCTACAATTGCTTCAGCGGGAGCTGCTGTCGGTATTGGAAACGTCTTCAGTTCTTTGATCCATTCCGTGGCGCGAAATCCATCATTGGCTAAACAATTATTTGGTTATGCCATTTTGGGCTTTGCTCTAACCGAAGCTATTGCATCGTTTGCCTCAATGATGGCCTTTTTGATTTCATCCGTATTCTGATCGAAGAAAGAAGGTTGAACTTTCATAAAGCAAGCACCTCTTTCACATAAGAAAATGGAGTGGGTACGATCTAACTAAAACGATTCCACATGAAAGAGGACCGGACAATTGCCTTCTTGAGTAATGGGAAGCGGGCTAGTCCCCGAAAATGCTCGTTCCTTTGTCGTTGGGGCTCAAAAAGTAAGTAAGAGCTTAGAGGGATACAAGAAGGAGAGTGCGGCTACACTTACTCGAGCTCTTTCCTCCGCTTCGCTACCGCCAACAAAGAGCTCTCCGTCACTTCGCTATGAGAAAAGAGCCGTAGGAGATCTTCTCTTGTAGTTGAGTACCGTAAGAAGAGCCAATCTAATCCATTCTAACCTGTCCTTGCTTGGTATAAACCTAGCAAGAGGGAAGACGTAGTCTAGCTCTCCCACTGCCAAACCCTATTACCAGACCCTTTCTAATAGTCTTTTTATAAAAGAGAGTCTGCAAGAAGATAGTATGCAAGAATGGTATGACTTAGAGTTTTCAGTATATACTGGCGCGGTTTACTGATGGTGCTCTCAATTCCTTACTACATGAGGGATCCATATAAAAGAAAGAGAGAAAGGGTGCTCCTACCTGCGTTCTCCACAGGGGGTCAACAGTGGCAACCTATCTTCCTTTATATGCATTCTAAAGGAAGGAAGAGAGGACGTCTTAGCGCTAGCTAATCGTTGAATCTGAAAGAAATCTCACTTAGATCCTAAGGAGGAAAAGAGAGCTTCTTTTCGAAACTTATTAAAGGCAGGACTCACTACCCATATCTGATAAATGTAACTGCCCTTTTGACGGAAGAGGAAGAGGGACCAATGAAAGAATGAGAGTGCAGCCGTCCTTGCTTTACTACATTCCTAAAATTCTACGACAGGTCTCCTCCTTAAGGTGAGAGCTTTGTCCGCCTATATGTTTATCGGATAATAAGCTATACTTTCTATTTTAAAAGGAATTGACTCGAAATGCAAGAAAAGAAACTACTTCATGGGGCAAGGTCCGCTATTGTCCCTTCACTTAGGGCTGTGAATCAGGGCCTAGCAGTTAAGAGAGAGGTGTAACTAGTGCTGCTGTCGTCAGTCCACAAATTAACAAATATCATGAGAAAAGTGAAGGTAAAGCCCACCTCAATCCCTTCCCTTGGAAGTCGTGCCCAAAGATAAATAGACTAGAATAGAGCACGAAGGCCATTACTCCAAAGAATACTTGAAATCTACTTCCTCTTCTGGATGACGGGGGTTGGTTTCACCTGTACTTATCGATGAGTCTTTGTGTGATTGATCGAGCACAACAAGAAAGAATGAAAAAACAATCAAATACAAGGAGGATCATTGCGAGTAAAAAAAAGGATTTACTGAGTACGTCTGTAAGCCTTTATTCAAGCAAGCTTTCTTAGGGAGACAGACGTTTTGGTTCATCTCTGATTCCAGGCGCCGTTCATAGCCCTTGCCCAGCCCAGCCATTCCATCATCGAGTTCGGACCTAGTAAGGGCACTCCGTTAAAGCGGTTAGTCACAGAATCCCTAGCTATAGCTCCTGATCCTGATTGCATTGGGTGTTGTGGAGGGAATGCACGCAGCCAGTCGGTTCTCTGCTGCTTTAGCCGTCCCCGTATAAAAGAAGGGAAAAAGGAGAGAAAGAACCTCTTGCCACTGTTCTTGCCCCCGCGACTTTCCCCGATATGAATATGAATGTAATGCTCTCTCTCTTATGGCACCCGGTCATTTAAGCACCTACAATATCTTACGGCAGCTAAAGCAAGTGACTTAGTTATTCCACAGCATTCCGATCAAAGTTGCGTTTTCCCGGGAAAAACTAAGAGCTTTTTAGCTTATAAATTGAGAGAAAAAAGTTTTCACTTTTGTTTTCCCCGTATTTTTCATCAAAAATGGCTCTCAGAGGCAATCCACAAAGAAGAGGAATTTCCCGTTACTAACTGGTTTAAAGGAATGAATTCATATTAGCCCTAGATCAGTTACATCCATCTTGCTTTCCTTCTTAGCTAGGGGACTACGCCACCTGGCCCCAGCCTATGTAAGTGAAGTTTAGTTTAGCTGCTCAGGGTGGAAGAACCTTATAGACTTCTAACTGAATCAATGTCTAAGACTTCTAAAGTGAATCAATCTAAAGTAAAATCCTTGGCCGCCCGATGAGCCTCACTCTCTTTGAGAAATGATGTGCGCTACACCGCTAGCCTTCTTCCATACAGCCATCGGAATCTCATATCAGCTTACCAGGACAGATGCCCCTTTCTTAGTTTTTATATTCCATTCTTATCCTGTCTATCTCTATCTATTTCTTCTTTTAAGCGCTTAATAAGATTCTGGATTTGGAACTACAGCCTTAGCCCTAGTAGCGGAGACTGAAGACTTTGGATTTGAAGAAGAAAGTCCCCATCGGCTTTAGGAAGGGCCTTACCTCCAAGATCTCAGTTTGCACCAGGAGCCGATTGCTCTTAAGGAGAAAGCGATGGAACATAGTAGTGAATTTCTCTCTCTCTACCGATCCGCTTTCGGTTAAGTCAAAAGAAGGGACTCTTAAGTGCAGAAGGTAGAAGGTAAAGAGGCTTTCTTTGGCTTATACCGTCTATCCGCGCTTTCGACCTAAGCATAACAGGCCTTCCTCGTAGGGTACCATGCCTCGCAGCATTTATTTCTTCTTTTCATTCTCAGAACAATCTCCAGAAAGAGACTGAACGCCAACCCCAAATAGGAAGCTTAATCCAATCAATCCTCATGCTCCACTTTCTTCTATTCTTTCTTTCATCTTTCCAAAGAAGAGAATCCTCAACTTCGGAAGGGGCTCGAGAGCTTCAATCAGCCCTAATCAGTAAGGGGGAGCTAGCTTTAAAAGCGGCAAGGGGCTTCGGCTCTTATTTTAAAGCCGGACCCTTACAACTATTATATTTTATATTAAAAGGTCCTGCGCAATCAGAGAAAGAAGAAAGGGAATCCCCATCTCGACATTCTGAAGGCTAACTCCTAAAGCAATCACGCTAAGCTAAAGCAAAGTAAGTTCACTTCGGAAATCAATACAATAAGACAGACCGACCTTTGAACTCTTTTTCTCTACCCCCGTAGTCTCCCGAAGATCTATTAAGGCTAGTAGCTTGACCCCTCTGATGTAGGGCCGCCATTTCTGACGTTCTAAAGGAATAGCGTAAGGTCTTTTTCATCTATTTCATCTAAGGGCTAAAGAAGCTCTTTCTTAGGACCGAGGGCAGCGGTTACATCCCGGTAGTCAGCAAGAGCGCTTCAGTCTCAAATGAAAGCTAAGCGGGAAGAAGGATACTTAAATTGAAATAGGTTTCAGAGGTCGAAAAGACTATATGGTGGGTCTATACAGAAGTACGCCAACCGAACGGCTTTCTAACGAGGAAGAGAATGGGAGGGGGACACGGCTAAGTAGGCAGGCTTTTGGGGTGAAGGGACAATAAGGTCTTAGGGCATTTGGTAATGCGCCAACACGGATCCTTTTTTTCTTGTGTTTGCTAACTAGGTATAGAACGCGACGAGTGCACAGCACAATAAGGCATTGGTGCGAGACAAGGGCTAGAGCTGCTATAGCGATGGAGGTTGGTATGCGGGGGGGAAAGGGGAAGCTCTATACTTTGATTACAAAAAGAGTGACGAACCTTCATTCCACGAATCTAAAACATGCCTTTCTCCAAGAAAAAAGAGACCCCCTTTTTTAGGGCTGTGTTCGGTTAACGAACAGAGGGGAGTGAGACTAAGTTCTTTCTGAAGCACGCACGGATACGGATTCAAAAGGAATCTATTCTCTATATGAGATGCGGGTATACCTGAGACCGAGGATTGATCCGAGAGAATTAGACTAGCTTATCTGAGTTGAATGAGGAATGCACTGATCCCGGGTGGGCGAGGGAATGGCCATGATTCAAGGGCTCCCTTGGGGTTTCTATTATTTAACGGTTGCGTAACAAGCTCTTTTTGAGGTGAGGCCTCACCTTGTCCGTGCCTCCGCCCAGGTTCCCCTTATTCCTCCGGCAACCTACCCTTGGACTCTGGTAGTGGAAGGAAGGCCACCATCGAGTTTAGTCGCGGAGAAGGGCCAGACTTCTGGAGCTGCTAGTAAACTTGCTCTTTACCATGCCCTAGACAGTCATTACAGTCAAAGATTCATGGATTGGTGAAGAGGTGCGACAAGGGATTACAGAGCTAGTACAGATGCTAACCCCCTTTCAGTGCAGGAAGGACTGCTTGATGAAATGACGTACTTAGGATTCCCTCACTGTCAAGCAAGGGAGTGACGAGAGGGTATCAAAACCACTCTTTAGAAAGATAGCCTACATTGAACCAAAGGAGTGATCCCCACTCCGAATGAGATGTCGTATACGCAAATGCTCTTTCCGTTGCAGGCATAAGCGCTGCAAACATGGCTACTTCAGCTCTTTTCGGAAGATAAGATAGTTCCGTCACTTCTGGGATTAAGGGAGTTCCCCCGAGGGAAAGACAGTCAATAGGAATTCTCTCTACTCTAGAACCCATAGGCCTAGGAGCAATAGACTGAAGAGGTACGGTGTAACAAAGTCAGTAACAAAGGTAGAAGGAAGAAAAGCCAGGGACGAAGAGAAGAGGTATAGAAAACCTCCGTCAGGGCCCCCCCTTAAGCAGCAAAACAGGACTTTCGGTCAGTTCAAGTACAAACCATTAGAGGTAGGGATGCTCTCACCTCTTCGTGCTATAATAAGGGAATACCCACCTTTTCTACTTGAATTGATCTTGGGAAGGTGTGACTTCGGTAGAGGATCGAAAATCAAATCATTAGTGAAGGTAAACAGCCAGAACCAGAATGAGAACGAAAAGGCATAGTATACCAACCATATTCCCGGGGATTCACAGAAAACCGGGAAAGTAGGGCATCATATAGTAAAGCCGGAGTAAAGACGGAATGCCTCTTTGACTGCCCCAGATAGCTGAAATCGATCGTAGATTTCACCAACTTCTATTTCAATAGCTGCTGCCAGAGAGAGGGAAAGTTAGAATATAGGCATTGGTCTCGGAAAGCCCTCCCTAGGGACCGGGGAAGCTTCATGGCGTCTATCCAACTCTGTTGCCGGGGAGGATAGCTCCTTCAGTGACCGATGTTGGTGCCATTTCTTCTCTTGGAGGAATGGTAGCTGCTTTTGAATCAGCGTAAGACTAAATAGACTTAGAATAATTGGGCTTAAGCTATAGGTAGTTCTTTCGGATTGAATCTTCATCCTAACATCAAAATACCACATCGAACGAAAGACATTAGCGAACATTGAACCAGATACCGTTGAGCTAGATGGCAGAAAGAGTGAGGGAGCTGGATGACATTCTTTTTTTTTAGGGAATACCTGGAGATAGGCCAAGCCGATTAGACGGAATTAGTGGTTTAGGTCTTACCCTGGGATTCTACTTGCCTTTTTTGCTTTTAGAACGGAGAGGGAACCTGAAGTCTGGCAGAAAATCCGAATCATAGTTAGCTGAATAGAACTAGTGTCGTAGCCAAGAGAATGGGAAGCAAGGAGTCAGAATTCGGTTGGGATTCTGTGAGTGAGGGAGCAGAGGCAGAATCGAACTAAGAAGATTCGGAGTAATGAAAATCGAACGAAAAAGCAACTTACCAATCCAGCTGACATTTTTTGAGAAAATCCTCCTAGAAAGAGGAACTTGGCAGAGGTAGACTCGGCATCTGGCTCACCTGCAAAAATGAATTTCAAAAGGCTCTTCCCGGCTAGCTAAGCCGGAAAGATTTCAAGTTCGATCCTTTGCCATGAAAAAAAAATCCTAATATAGATAGTGTTCAGTGAGTGGTAGCTGTTGTCGTTGAAGGATTCTCTTTGAACGAATCCGATTTGTCACTGGTGAAGAATCTTTGATAGCGGCATCCCAATAAGCAGACGATAAGTAGGCTTTGCCATAGCATTATTCGTCTTCGAAGCTGTCTTATTCTAGCCATGGCATTAATCGAGGGCTTTCCGTCCGGCGTGTGCATTTAGAAAGGTTTACTTCTGTAGGCC
>Ga0181464_1000205_pt1 | contig 20381 bp, 23 predicted proteins | sample InSIn2gowninarea_FD_119074 | JGI IMG/M metagenome (GOLD analysis project Ga0181464, IMG submission 119074) | Clean room microbial communities from NASA Spacecraft Assembly Facility at Jet Propulsion Laboratory, Pasadena, California, USA -... ...
CATATCATGACCATCAGATTATAAGTTACAAAAGTACATAGTAAATAAACACACTTTACCTAACTCTACACTAGACCAAGTTATACTTAACTATTTCCTATGTGTCGAAAAATCCTAACATCTCCCTTTAAGAAAAACCTGGGATAGGATTGAAGGATGTAGAAATATGACATAAAGGAGAAGGAAGAAGGCATTAGAGCCTATCCCCCCTTAGTGACAACTTCCCGAAATCCAACCATAAATCAAATTTAAGTAAACTCCACCTCTCTCAGAGCCTTTGTAAAGATGTCTGCAACTTGATCATCGGTTGAACAATATTGCACTTGAAAACATGATCATGAATGAGATTTCTGATGAAGTTCATGTGTATTTATGTGTGTTTTCTGCGCTGATGTTGGACTGGATATTTGCATAGTTGAATGGCACTTTGATTATCACACCAAAGTGTAGTCAGATGTTGTTGCTGAAAGCTAAAGTCTGATAGGATTTGGCAAAGCCACAGGGCTTCCTTACTAGCTTCTACAGTGTCACGATACTCTGCTTCTACTGAAGAAAGAGAAATGGAACTTTGTTTCTTGCAAGACCATGTAATAGGTCCAAAACCACAAGTGAAGACATAACTTGAAGTAGACTTCCGATCATCCGGGTCACCAACCCAGTTAGAATCAGTGAAACCAACCAGTAGAGGAGATGCTTATACACTGTAATGAATCCAAAACTGAAATATACCTCAAACATAATAATGTGTGCTTTTAGCTACTTTCCAATGACTTTCATGGAGTTTTGCATAAACCTAGCAATAAGGCCAACAAGAAAGGAAATGTCAAGATGAGTATGGGCCCCGTACAAAAGTTTTCCTACAAGCTGACAATATAAGGTAGCATGAACTTTAGGGGAAGTACAAGTCACTAAAAGTTTACTTCTAGACTCAAAGGGATAAGGGGCTAGCTTACAGTATTCCATGTCAAAGTGGGGTAGAAGATCACATGCATTCTTGGACTAGGAAAGGGAAATACCTTCCTTGGATTGCAAGACTTGAAGACCAAGAAAATAATGCAAGTGCCCTAAGTCTGTGATTTCAAACTAATTTTTAAGGTTGGACTTCACATGATTTTTAAGGTTGGGATCACTACAAATAAGGATATGATCATCGACATAAATAACAAGAATGATAAGAGACTTACCCATTTTATTAGTGCAAACAATATTGTTAGAATGACACCTACAAAAGTCAGTATCTAAAATAAAGCTATCCATTTTGGCATACCAAGCCTAAGGGGTTTTCTTGACACCATAAAGGGATTTCTTAAGCCGACATACAAGGCTGGAGTCTGTTTGTATAAATCCAGGAGGTTGTTCCATATAGATTTCTTCATGAAAGTCCCCATGAGAGAAGGTAGATTTAATATCCATCTGATGCACTTCCCAGTTGAAAGAGGAAGCAAAGGAAAGAACAAGGAAGATAGAGTTCATTTTGGCAACAGGGGAGAAGGCTCCAGTATAGTTAATTCCTTCAACTTGTGAAAATACCTTAGCAACAAGACGAGCTTTATGCTTATCAACTTTTCCATCTGGTCCAAACTTTGTTCTGTAAACCCATTTGCATCTAACAAGTTTTCATCCCTTTGGAAGAGGAATAAGATCTCATGTATCATTTTCCAATAATGAATGATATTCTTCACTCATAGCTACGCCCCAATCTGGATGGCCTGAAGCTTCTGCAAAGGTGTTAGGACCATAATTCACTGAAGCTTGAGCCAGTAAGGGAGGATCCCTATATATTGTTGATCTGTAGGATCACCAGAAAAGCACCTGTTGCATCTCGAGTAGCACAAACCCATTTTGGAAGCCGAGGAGCTAATGGAGGATATCGAGAAGGTGGGGGAGGATTTTCATCCTCGCTGTCATCATCTAAAGAAGAAATATGCTCAGAAGTAGAAGGATTAGAGAGAGGTGTCACATTTGCCGAGTTAGTCTCGTAGGCCAATATATTTTCAACAAACTTTACATCTCTTCTAGTGATAACTTCTTTTTATTTAGGTGGAAGAAGTATATATCCTTTGACATCTTCAGAATATCCAACAAAAATACATTTTTCACTCTTAGGTTCTAAGGCTTTATGTTTCTCACTAGGAATATGGGCCCATGCTTCACTTCCAAAAACATGAAAATGACTTACATCTAGTTTCATTGAGGTCCATGCTTCTTCTGTAGTGATATTCTTTAAAACCTTAGTAACAGTGCGATTTAGTATGTAATTTTCACATTTAATTGCTTCTGCCCAAAAATTGAGACTGAGCCCTTTAGATTCAAGAATACAATTAGCCATTTCCTTTAAGGTGTGATTCTTCCTTTCATTTACACCATTTTGTTGTGGAGTATATGGAATAGTATGTTGCAATTGAATTCCATGTTTAGTGCAAAAGTTGATGAATTTGTTGTTAACATATTCTCCGCCATTCTGAGATCTTAGCTTAAGAATTTGATGTCCATATTGTTTCTCAACAAAGGCCTTAAAGGCCAAGAAAATGTTAATGACTTCACTCTTGAGTTTTAAGAAGTATACCCAAGTGCATTTGGAGAAATAATCAATGAAATTTAAGAAATACTTGTAGCTAGAGAACGAAACAACTAGAAGCGGAGCACATAAATCACTGTGCACAAGCTATAAAGGACCTGAGGCGTGCCAAGAGGAATCTTTTTCAAAACAATCCCAATGATTTTTTTGGGTACACATCCGAAAAAAACACCATCTCTACAAGATACCATAGGAGGACCTGGCACCATATTTTCCTTACATAGATTTTGAAGGGAGAGATAGTTTAAGTGACCAAACCGTTCATGCCAAAGTTTGCTCACTTCATCATTATGAGAAGTGTTGATGACCCAAAGTTGTTAAACTTATACAACTTTGTAGAATCATCCGCAATGCCAGTAGCTAAAATCTGTCTAGGATCTCTTAGGTCCTTAATTACAACATCATGAGGTGAAAATTCAACAATTTACCTTCACTTGAATGATTTATTTGATATACAAATAAAAGGTTGCAAGATAAGGTAGGAACACATAATACATCATTAAATTGACCATTGTCTAGATGAATAGTTCCAATCCCTACAACACTAAGAGATCTATCATCACCAACATATATATTTTTGGTGTTATAATCATTTAAAGAGGAAAACATGGCTTTTTTTTTGCTATGTGATAAGAAACTCCATAATCAATGAATCACTCATGAGAATGAGATGAAGAAAATACATGTAGTGCATAACTAGAATGAGATACTTAACAACCACATGCAAAAAGTGTTATTCCTGAAGATGAAGTTGAAGTTGAAGAATGCTCCAAATGGATGTTATGTTTCTTCATTGCTGCTTCCAAGGCTTCCATATTTTTAAAGCATTTGGATTCTAAGTGGCCATCACGATTACAAAAGTTGCAATTTCTATTAGTCTTATTCGCTCTGTTTTTATTTGCCTTATCATTTTGTTGAATTTATTTTTCATTTTGAGACTGAAACTCCTTAGGACCCTTGTTTGGTTTAGTAAAATTCTCTTTAGGATGTTGCTTCTTAGGATTCTTTGAATTTGGTTATTGTTGGGCTGCTAAGGCTTTCTTAGAATAGTTTCTAATATTAATAAGACCAACATGTAAGAGTTTTTCTTGTTCTCTTATTAAAGAATCACAAAAGGCATCAAAAGAGGGCGACTTGTAGTCTTTTCCTTGAGAAATAAAGGTTTCTCTTATAAAATGGAAGGTGGAAACAAACATAGAGTAGGATGGTCCCAACTTAGTAAGAATGGAATAGATAAGGCTACTATCTTCTTTCTTAACCTTAAATATTCCAAGAGAAGTCTAAGGGTCTTGAACTTGGAAAAAAAATGTTCAATGGAGGAAAAGTTTTGGGGTCCAACGTGGGCAACTCATTTTCAAGTTGATGGGATGTAATTTCATTTTTAATTCCAAAAACATTATTATGTTGCTTCATTTATTCATTAGGGGTATCAAGTTCTATGATATGGAACTAAGGTATGGAGAAATAGACATCCCTATCAACCCACGTTCTTGATCTTTCATATTTTCCCATTGTCTTCCTTATCTTCATCTTTAGGTTTAGACTTTTGGCCTGAGGCTATTCTATAAAGACCTTTACTTCTAAGTAAATCCTCCATGTAGGACAACCATTGGAAGTAGTTGGTGCTATCAAGAATAACTTTGCATGGAATTTTCATTTTAATAGAAACTGAAGCTGTATATGTTGAAACTGAGTGTTACAATGGAAATGTATTGAAAAATTAGGTCGATTAAAAAAAATGGCTCTCAAAATGAATTCTGGCTGAAGAAGTTATGGATTTTTGAAGGAAAGTTGTTGAAGATGCTGATGAAGTATGTGAATGTGGGGAAGTGAATGATACCATTATATTTAAAGAAGAAATCCCCCTCCCCCCTTCTAAACTTAATCTAATTAGCTCACTTAAAAAAAAAATTATGCGACCCACTTTTATAAATAAGTGAAACTCACTTTTACAATGGTACTTTATGAGCCACCCACTAAATTGTAACTTATATAGAAGATAAAGAGACTTTAGAATTATAAGTGACTCACTTTTTATAATGGGTGAGAAAACTTTTACATAAAGTAACTTTAAAACATAAGTTACAAGCACTTTTTTAAAAAGTAACTCAAAAAAAAGAACAACTTGAACCCAAGACATCTATTCTCATAAAGTAACTTTGGACCATGTGCGCTAGTTTAAAAGGTTAGTAATTTTTGGAAAAGAGGAAGGGTTTTTTTTTTTTTTAGTCACTAAAGCTTTGGAGTGCGTGCTTACTTGAGAAAGCCATTTTTTCCTACAGAACAAAAAATCGCACAACCCAAAAAAGACATGCAAAAAGAACCAAACCTTATGGATTGAAGTTAGATTTTGCTGGAAACTAAATATTTTCTTCAATGTTTCTGATTTTTCGAGATCACAATAAGGCACAAAGGAAAAGAGAATATGCATGAGAAAAATCCTTCCTTCATGTTTCTAATTTTCCCAGATCATATAGATTCACGAGGCAAAGAGCATACGTAGAAATGAAAGGTATGGATCTGGTAATAAAAAATAGAGAGACAAATAAACTGAAATAAACAAACAGATAAATAACTAAAACTGCAAATAAAGATGGTATTCCTTCAGATCTTAAAAATGGCGTAGCTAGGGCTACCATAAACATTTTCACATGAAACGAAAGGGGTTATTCACTAGAACATATGCTCGTAACACAATAGAGTAATCCTCTTAGCCTGAAAGTGGTCAAAAAAAGTAGATCTAGGAAACGACAGTATGATGCAGTTGTACTGGCTTCGAATTCAGATCACCAATGGATGTGGCCCTCAAATAGCTCTAATACCATGTAGGAATTTACAAGGTAAGTTCCTCAAATAGAACACCAAAAGACACTACTCACAAACAAATCACAGATCAATACACCATTATTCTTGATGTGGTTAAATCCCTCAAATCGGGAAACAGTCTACCACCTGAGCCAACGCGACCATTTCAGGCAATTTATTAATGTGAAAGAAAGAAAATTTACATAATCTTCTCTCATAAATGGTCACCTTGAAAATTACCCTCCATGCTCTTTAAATAGAGATCATGGACCAATCGGGTATTAAGCCATGGATCAAGTGTTAGTAATACCGAGGAGGGAATGAACTGTCATATCACTTCATGTCTAGAACATATCATGACAGTCAGATTGTAACTTACAAAAGTACATACTAATGAAACATACTTTACCTAACTCTACACTAGACCAAGTGATAAGCCTCATCATTGGGTAATTATATGAGCCTTAATTCACCACCTAGCTTAGTCAAACCAACTATTCTCATAACTTATTGCATACTTTTGACTATATTTTGTTTATGAGATGAGTTAGAGTTGGATATTTTTCTTTCTGGTCTAATGTGCATTTAATGCAGGATTAAAGGATAAAAGAAAGGAATTTTGGCAAAGACCAAGGTCAAAAATTGAATGGGACAAGAGAGAGGGATTATAGGAGGTAAATCCCAGTCATTTACTACCCCTCCATTCGAATATTCCTCCATTAGCTCGGAGTGCAAACAACCAAATCATGAGGAATAGAAGGCAACTAAGAAACTGAAAGACAAAGCACCTGTTTATCTCGAGTTTGGGAGCTGATCCTCCCTAATTTTAAGGAATTCGTTGGAGACTTCAAATGTATAAGTAGAGAGGTCTAGGATCTTAGTAGGATTCAAACTTTTATTGTAAAAATCTATTTTCAAGCTACAAGACTTGTGACAATTTTTTGATGTAATCTATTGTTTTTGTAAGAAGAATGAGTTTTTTTTTTAGCCAGAACTGAGTTCACTCAGAGGGCTGAAGCTCTTGGTTTAGGGCCCAACCCTAGCAGCCAAGGCTGTACACTAGTGTATATTCATAGCTTAATTGTTCATTTGCTTAGTACATGCATTTCCATTACAATAGTGTAGATTTGATTGGTTGTGTGATAGTTTGCTTTCATTTGTGACTTATTTCAAGTAGTGGGTTAGCAAGGAGAAAAGGGATCACCACAAGGTTTTCAATAGGTGTCTCAACCTCACTTCCTCCCTCTGGGACCATGACTTGAGGAAGGGACCCTTCAACATCCCCAAAAACACAGATTTCTAGTTCTTGTATGAGCTTTGGAGTTTTTTGTCATTAATTCAGTAGTTGGTTCATGTTGCAAGGCAGATTTCATTGTCATCTTTTTCCATCTGCATTTCTGCAATAAGATATCACTCATGATTTCATTCCCTTCAGCAACTTTCTTCATGCATGATATAGGCAATTGATTCATGCTTTTCTAGTTTATGAAAATGTATCTTGTTGCATAGTTCTTGGAAGACACAAATGTTTTAAGAAGAGTAGGTAATTCGGGAGGAGACCAAGACTTCATCACCAAAATCTACCTTCCACTTCATCCACCTTATCCATCCCTTGTTTCACCATCACCCTAACTAGTTTTTCATCATTTTTCATTGAAATTCCCCTAGATACATTGAGTGAATCTAGCCATCCCTTATCTTGGATATTGACTCCTGAGTGCTCCTAGACATTCTAACACTCCATTCCACCCATCTCACACCTTTCCCACACTTCCCAACACCTCACAATCAGCTCTTAGCTATATCGCGTAGGTTTCTTGTAATTCCTACACGATCATCATGTAGGTTTCTATTACATCCTATAGGTTTTCCTCAAATGGCTTGTTTTGAGGCCGAATTGATGGGAAACCTCTAGGAAGTCACAAAAAACCTCCTAGGACCCCTCCACAGCATTCGATCACTCCATAAAACTTCTATCCATCCTCAAACATCTTCCATCCACCTGTCACATCCATAAGAACAATTAGTTTGCATACTTAATTTTGCCTAAAAAACCAAAAAAGTGAAAACAGATTTAGTTTAGTTTCTTTGCTTGCACATTAGTATTGTTTGATGCTTTTTACTTCTACAACTTAGATAGTAGCATTTGTTTAGTGTTGATTTAGAAATTCTTCTTAGCATAGCTTCTTAAATGGTTAATTAGGGTATGGTGTGGTTTAGCATTACATGTTGCTTTTTTTTCCATTACTATAGTAGAGTAACTCTCTCATAGAGTAGTTTATCCTTTCTTCCATCAGAGAATCAAGATTCTTCTGACTCTATAGAAGTATGGCTTGGAACCCCAGCAGTCTCTCACTAGTTGAAGAGTGACAACAAGTAGAACCATCACTTTTACTTGTGCATATAGCACTGTCAACTCCAAGTTTGTACGAACCCTGGGTTGATAAGTCAAGTTGGTAGCCCAAGAGTTGCAGCATCCTTGCTACATACTAGCACTCATCACTTTTTGGCACCGTTTGCTAGGGAGGTGTCTGAGTATAATGAGATTACTACTTTCTTTTCTTCTATTTCTTGTCTTAAATATTCTTCCATTAGTTTACTTCTACAAAAGTAATCTAGTTGTTTCCTTTCTTTCATTTTGCATTATCTTCTTTCCTTTCCATTTTGCAAGTAGGATTTCAATTTAGAAAGTATCTTTTTCATTAGGTCAGTAATTTTCATTCAATCAACAATTTCAATTCTATAAGTACTTTCCAAGTTTTAAAAAAATAATACAAAACCAACCAAAAAGTATTTCCTTTCATGCCTCATAGGAATAGGGATAACTTAAGGAAATTTTTGCCAAATACCCCCACTGCATCCAACAGCTAGCATTCTCTCTTCTTTGGTGGTTGTGAACTGGAGGAATCCTTAGGTGAGCAACCTGACATATTTGAAGAACCTATAGGGGAAGAAGAAGAAGAGGAACTCATTCCTACTGAACCAATGGCTGAAAACCAAAATGATAGAGGGAATAGAGAGAGAGTTGAGGGTGACTTCCCCATCAAGGAAACCCATGGGGATAATAAGATGAAAAATATAAGCCCCTCTACCCTACCTCATTTCAATGGCCTAACCATAGAGGACCCCGACACTTTCCTATTTGAGTTTATTGTTATATGACGAATCTATGTCTATATAGATGATGAGAAAAAGTTAAAACTATTTCCATCTACCCTCAAGGATGCAATATTGTGCTGTCTCATGGGTTTACCTAGAGATAGCATCACAACTTGGGCTCAGATGCAGCAGGGCTTTAACAAGAAATATCGAGACTCCTGCCAGTCAAAGGATACTAAATAAGAAATTTTTAGGATGACCATAGGCCATGATGAATCCTTAGAAGACTATGAATAAAGATTCTAGCTCAGTTATAAAAGGGACAGGTGCACACTTGACCATGAATCACTAAAGTTGGTCATGCTTCATGGAGTAAGAGAAGATCTTCTGGATACCTTATATTTGTTAGTAGGAGGAGATATCTACCAATTTCCCTATGACGATATCAGGTATGTCTTTAGAAACCATTCTAGGTCAACTAGGAAAAAGGGTAGGGATAGTCAACCTAAGGCCAACACACCATCTTCCAACTCATCCATCAACAGTGAAATTGGAAACATGATGGAAGATTTCAAAAGTGAGATGCTGCAAACCCTTGTCTTGTAAATGGACATCATGAACATTAAAAGGAAGTAGGAGGAAGCAGAAAGAGCCTTGGCCATATTTTGTCCTAGATGCACCAAGAGGCATCTAAGGAATGAATGTCCATTGAACTATATTGAAATTTGCTCGGTCTATGAAGAAAATCACTCCACAGACAAGTGCCCTTCCTTACCCAGACTCAAAGTTGTATTTCAAGGAGCTCAAGGGGTCACTGAGCAACTTTTCTACATTAACCAAAAGAGACCTCCTGGGCCCAGACCATACCAGCAGGGTGTGCAAGGGTCATCCCATGCATACTACAACCCAAACTAAACCACATCTATACCTTCTTTGGGACCCCCTACTCATCCTTCTTGGTCTACACCCCTTCCTTGGTCATATGCATCTCAGTATCATTCCCAGCCATCTAGCCAGTCATTTCAACCTTATGCTCTACCACAACCTTAGTGGAATACACCACTCCAGGGGTGGAGGCCCCAATGCAACAATGCTCCAGCTCTATTTCCTCCACCACCTACCCAACCACAACTCCTACACTCTGCTCCACCCAACCAACCCCAGATGCCTACCCAGCCAAATCTGAACCTGAACAATAGGTAGGCTCAACAAGTATACAATGGAGAGACATGATATCCATCTTATACTATGGAAATCCAAGAGATTAACCTAAGATCTGGGAGAATTCTCTCGATAACCGACCTCCCCCTCGACCTAGGGAGGTCGAGGAACAAAGAGAGGAAATCAACCTTAAATTAAATCCACCCTTTCCTAAGAGATTAGCCCAACCACTTTAGCCCACCCTAGAAGAGACTAAAATTTTGGGAGAATTGAAAAATCTATGTGTAAAGATCCCCCTTCTCCAAGCAATAAAAGATGTTCCCATTTACAATATGTTGATTAAGTGGAAATGCTTCAAGCATCTATGGAGGCAAAAAATGGATACCCCCACCATTAATGTCATTGGGAAACTCTCCAACTTAGTGATAGGGTAGGTGATATGTCCAAAATATTTGGACCCTAGAAGACCTGTAGTAGATGTGCACATCAATTGCACCATTGTCCCACACTCTGATCGATCTTGGGGCTGCAATTAATGTGATGACCAAGGACACCATGCTCAAGATCAACCTCCAAGCATCATTGAGGAAGACCACAACAATCCTAAAACTTGCAGACCATTCCATAGTAACCCCCCGAGGGAATTCTGGAGGATGTGATGGTCTCCATTAACTCCTGGGAGTACCTTATAGATTTCCTAGTTCTCCAGCCTAAGGCTAAGCTTACTGGTTATCCTCTCATCCCTGGGAGATTGTGGTTGGCCACAACCGATGCTTACATTAGCTACAGAGCTAGGAATATGACCATAAAGAATGGGCATATGTCCAAGCAGTTAGTACTATACCCTCCTGCTCATCCTTCTCTAGAGCATGATTTACCTTTATGGTTAGAGGAGGAGGAAGAAGATGAAGTTTATTGCACCCAAGTTTATGCTTTGGAAGTAACCATGGGAGGAGGACAACAATATGAGGATGACTTGATTGATCACCTGCTCCACAGTCCAACTCCTGGTTCATTACCTTTAGAAGAAGCAGTAAAGAAAACCTAGAAAATCATCCAATTGACTTAAGCTTAGACGATTCCAACCCACTCCATGTCAAAACCATACAATTCGGCCCAGAGAAAATATTGAAAATCAATCCATCTCTTTCTTCTCTCAAAGAGGAGAAGCTATGCAACATGTTAAAGGAAAATCTCGAAGCCTTCACTTGGAATTCCAAGGAAATGAAGAGACTACACCCCTCATTGTGTACTCACCACATATACATCAAAGAAGCTTGAAGGCTAGTTCGGCAACTACAAAGTAGAATGAATCCAACTCTTAAAGATATGGTCAAAGAAGAACTGCAAAAACTATTAGATGCAAGATTCATTTACCCTATCTCTAACAATGAGTGGGTCTCTCCTTTAGTGTTTGTTCCCAAGAAAAATGGTAAGTGGAGGATTTGTGTTGATTATAGGGAGGTGAACAAAGCCACAAAGAAGGATCACTTTCCTCTACCCTTCATTGACCAAGTGCTAGATGGCCTGGTAGGGAAAAGGTTTTTCTCTTTCCTAGATGGATTCACTGGGTACAAGCAAATCCAGATCTATCCAGAAGACCAAGATAAGATCACATTCACCTATCCTTGGGGTACTTTTTCCTATAGGGTCCTTCCTTTTGACATATGCAATGCTCCTACCACTTTCTAGAGAGCAGTCTTGACTATTTTCGCCAAATTATTCCATGATGCGGTGGAGATTTATATGGATGATTTTACATCGTATGGATATGATTTTCGAGAAGTCCTATAAAACCTAGGAAAAATATTACACAAGTGCATTGAAATGAACCAATGTCTCAGTCCTAAAAAATGTAAGTTCTTAATGACTGCAGGGATCATGCTAGGTCATTCAATATCTCAACAAGGATTGCAGGTGGACCCAAACAAAATAACCATCATCCAAAGGGTCCCACCTCCTCAAAAGCAAATAGATGTCAAAAGTTTCCTAGGGTTAGCTAGATATTACCAAAGGTTCATAAAGGACTTCAGCAAGTTGGCCTCTCCCTTATTTGAATTGTTGGCCAAAGATTCTGAGTTTATATGGTCAAAAAGTTGTCAAGAGGCCTTAGATGTCCTAAAGGATAGGTTAACCACTGCACCAATTCTCCAAGGCCCAAACTGGGCCTTCCCCTTTCATATTCATGTTGATGCCTCACACAAAGCCATAACAGTAGCCCTATGTTAGATAGATGAAAAACTGCCTATGCTATCTATTTTATCAGTAAGAACTTATCAAAGGCTGAACTAAATTATACAGTGACCGAAAAAGAAGTACTGGTTGGCGTGCATTCATTAAACAAATCCAGAAATTACATTACAGGCTATAAAACATTTGTGCATACTAACCATGCTGCAATCAAATATTTAATGAACAAAATAGATGTGAATGTTCGAACTATAAGATGGCTACTTTTATTACAGCAATTTGATCTAACCATTTTCGATGAGCCTGCTAAGGAAAATGTTGTTGTAGACTTTTTATCTAGGGTAAATTTTCCTGCAGGTGAAGAAGGAATGGTGGGTGACAAGTTACTAGATGAGCACTTATTTTCTATTTTAGTTCTCTCTCCATGGTTTGTTGATATAGCAAACTATTTGGTATCAGCTCAGTTCCCACCAAACTTGTCCTCCAAAGAAAAGAGGAAGATAGTCAGGAAAAGAACCCCCTTCACTTGGATTGGGAGCAATCTTTTCAAACATGCCCTAGATCAAATCTTGAGAAGGTGTGTTGGGGAAGAGGAAGTCTTTGACATCCTTTTCACCTGTCACAATGGGCATTGTGGAAGTCACTTTGTAGCAAAGAGTACAACATTCAAAGTGTTACAAGCAAACTATGATTGGCCCACTCTTCATCAGGATGTGAAAAAATACACTAGTCAGTGTGATCGATGCTAGAGGATGGGAAGGCCTACTCCAAAAGATGACATGCCTCTATAGCCCCAAGTGACTTTCGAGCCATTTGACAAGTGGGGCATGGACTTCATTGGGCCTATTGACCCTCCTTCAAAGCAAAAACAATACATAATTGTGTGCACTTATTATTTGACTAAGTGGGCTGATACCAAGGCAATTAAGGAAGCAACAGAAAATAAGGTGGTTGAGTTCCTAAGGGAGAATGTATTCTACAAATTTGGGTACCCTAGAGAGCTAGTCACAGACCAAGGTAGCCAATTCACCTCCAACATGATCAAAGACTTGCTCAACCATCACAAGATCAAGCATAGGACTTCCACTCCCTATCATCCACAAGCTAAGGGGCAACTGAAGGTGACCAACAGAGCATTGGAGGGCATCTTAACCAAGGTGGTGAGCAGCAATAGGAAGGATTGGGCAGAAAGGATAGTTGAGGCCACCTAGGCCTATAATACCACATGGAAGACCACCACTGGATTCACACCCTATGAGATGGTCTATGGGAAAAAGGACTTGATGTCCACTGAATTTGAATATAACACTTTAACGATGGTAGCCCAACTAGATTTGGATCTCAACAGTGCACAGAAAGAGAGATTGTTCCAATTGAATGGTTTTGATAAATTCAGAATGCAGGCCCTCCTACATAGTGAGGTAGTTCAACTTCATAGGAATATCTAGCATGATAAAAATTTCAAGGAAAAGCATTTTCAGGAAGAAGATTGGGCATTGATATATGATTCTAGGTATAAATAATTCAAGGGAAAGTTAAGGACATGGCTCAGACCTTATGTTGTGGAAATATGCCATGATAATGGTTCAAACACATATTTCATTAAATTTGGAATTAAATGATGAATCTAGAATCTCAAAATAACCAAAATCCTCAATTCTATTGATGTCATGGTAATAAAAAAATTCCAAATTTAATGAAATATGTGTTTTTAGTGCAAATCAGAACCATAGATGACGAAGCCATTCCTTTGCTCGTTAAGGGACACCAATTGAAAATGTACAAGATACCTTTATCAAAACAAGATTTTGTTGATGATATCAATAACACAGTGATGATAGTGGAGCAAGTTCCAACTCCTCCCTCATCAAATCACTTAGGGGAAAGCAAAAGGACTCAGGTGAAAATGTACATGAGGTGCCTGAGTCCCATCTTTGGGTTGAAAACCTCTCTGAGGCAACCCAATTATTTTTCAAAAAAAAAAAAAATTATCATAAAATTTCCATTTTCAAGTGGGCGAGAAGGATAGATAAGGAGAAAAAGAGGATCCCAAGGAGACCCCTGCCACTCACATATTCATTTTTTTCACTCCTTATTGTGCATCCCTCCATCATTTTTTTCATTTTCCCACTCCATTGCTTCGATTTATGCAAAGAATGTGTTTTCTACAGGATCCCTTGTATTCCTATAAGATCCCTTGAAAACCTACAGGATGATCCTGTAGGAGTTACAATGACCTAAAAATCATAAAGGAAGCAATCTGAAGGCATATGATGGACTTGTTAGGTCCGTAAAATTCACCCTATTCATGATCTAGCACCTCACCTCATCCACCATCATCATCCCTGCACTGACCATTAAAAAAAAGGATTAGTTTCAATAATTTTTTCTTCAGTCTTCAAAGAAAAAAAGGAAAATATAGAGCATTAAAGAACATCACCCGAGTTTACTTTGCTCTCCACACTTCCACTCCTTTCCATCCATGCCACCATCCTCACAACCCCAACAAGAAAAATTATTAAATAATTCTGAGGGAGAAGCAGCTACAGGACATCCTCTAGGAAATCTTGCAGCAGCCTATCCCACAAAATATGAATCACACCAGTAACAAGTCTTCAGTAGGATGATCTAGGAGCTCCAAAGTAGCAGCATCAAATCTTCAACCATAGATACCTGCAAAAACAGAGAAACCATTAGCAGACAAAAAGAGAAGGAAGAAGAATGGCATGTAGCAAAAATACACAGCAGCACAACTGGTCTTCAACAACTACAGCAAATAATTGAAACCACAGGTAAGTATCCTGCTCACTCTCTCATCTGCATCATGTAGTCAAAAATTGTAAGGGTTGTGAGATATTTGGTTTATAAGTGAAAAGGTTACCAGTTAACTTGGCCACCTTCATTCAATCAGCACACGCACAACTGGGTGTCCTCTCACAAGTGGCTGCAGTCAACTCAAAGACAAAGAAAGAGTAGGAAAAAAAGTGGTTAAACTATGAATCTACGAGGTGTGAGCTAATTACGAGGAGTGGGAAATGATGAGGTGGTAGTGGGGACCAACGGTCCGAAAATGGAAACATACCCTTGCTTCCAGCACACCACCTCACCCTGGATCACCATAAGAGGAAATAAAACATCGTTCCCATGCATTCATGAATTTCACCTCCTCAAAACTCCCTCAGTCAAGTCTCTCTCATAACCCAGGCCACACACCGGATGCAAAGATCCACCATTAATTGCATAGGAATTCCTATAGGAGCATGCACAAGAATTCCTATAGGATACATAGAGACTGTCTACATGATTTGCAGAGAAGAGTTTAGAAGGGATATCACACGAATTGGCCACTACAACTAGTCTAAAGAGACAGGCTATAAAAATACATTCCCCTTTGCAAATAAATGAACCAGGGATACTCTAAATTTGAGTAAATTAGCAACCATGTGAAGGGAATTAAATACATAGTCAACTTTATTTCACTCCTGCATTTCAGAAATTGTTTCAACCTTCTCATTTTTTTCCTCAAATCTCACCACCAAGATGACAGTAGGGTTCGATAGGAGAGAGCCCACAAACACTGTGAGGATCCAACAACACCCCCAAGTGCTTGAAATCTTCACAAGACATAACTGGATGTTGTTTTTTGAAAAATTCATATTGTATGATGATCAGGTGGTTCAAAAATTTTCTCTCTCCTTCGCTCCACACAATAGAATCCATGCAACTATTGTAATAAGGGGCCTCACAATAGATCTTAGCCCAAAGCTCATCTGTAGGGTCACTACACCTCCCCTAGGAATATGATGGAGAAAAGAAGACAAAGGAAACAAGTACGTGGTAGAAATAAAATTCCTTTTAGAAGGAGAAGAACCCACTGAGGACAAAAATGGAGTAAGGAGGGAAAGTCTGCCATACCCATGGAGTGAGGTACTCTACAAACTAATCAAATACATCTCATGTGAGGGTAGATATAGTGTTGTCTATGGCTATCATTTCAGGATCCTTAAAGAATTAAGATTTGGATTAGAAACATGCCCTCACCAGAGGCTCAACATACCATATTTCTTGCTTCAATCACTCATAAACTCAAGCATCAAAGTGAAGGAGGAGAATTCCCAACAATTAGTACATCATGGGTTGATTAGGATCCTCATTGAAGATGCCCTCCAAAACCTCAAAACCGCTATAACATGGTCAGTTTTTAGAGACATGCCAGCAGACGATGACATCAAAGCTCTCACTTATGATGTTATTCCTATTGTCAATGAAGAGGAAGTAAAATAGGAAGAGGAAGATACAAGGCAAGATAAGGATGAGATGGATGAAGAAGAAGATGACACAAAGGAACATGATTAAGATGAAGAGGAAGAGGGATAATATAATGAGGATGATGATGGAACATAGGAGGAAATTAAGGAGGAAACTAATAGAGATGATGAAGATCTACAAGAAAAAGAAGACTGGAAAGACAGAGAGGAAGAAGGAAATAGAATAGAGAGGACAAAACAAAAAGAGGAGTCACCTAGGGTGTCTATAGAGGCCATTGAGATAGATGCAGAAACTGCCCTCATTGGTCTCAGCACCCCAATCAAGCAAAAAGGAAAAAGGTAGAGGCATACTCCACTATATTTCAGGACAAGAAAGAGCACAAGAATAACAAAGGGGAAGCCACAAACATCAACCAAAATTCCTATTGGGATTGAAGATTCCCCTACACAAAAAGAAAAAATTCCTTCCCCTAAGTCCCCTATCACCTATGTAAGGAGGCCTGCTACTAGATCAACTTCATCAGTGGTAAGGAAATCCTATAGGATCCACAACAAAATTTAAGGGAGGAAAAAACAATCCTAGAGGATACTCTGCTAAATCTACAAGAGGCATAGAAATTGGAAAGAAAGGTAGGGGAGCAGCAAGAAGCTAAATAGGAGGGCCGAGAGACAAAGGAACCCAGCCCCCAACTTAACTTGGGCTCTTATTACCGGTTTATTGAAGGAGGCAGGGTCATACCTCGAAAATTTGCCATCCCACTGTTCTTTAAGCTTAAGAAGGAGAGTGGCAGAACTCACCGATGGATGCAGATTACCAAATCAAAGGGGGTGGAAGACATTGAACACATGGATGAAAAACTCAAATAAATCGGTAGAGAGCTAAATGGCTTAAGGGATAGAGAAGCTATAATGAGTAATCAACTAGAGATAGAAAATGCATGGGTGAGGGGATAGCTCCAGGAAAGAGAGAACCAACTAGCATGTATGGTCAGCCTCTCCTTGAAGGCAACCAAGTTTTTGGTGGTATGTTCCTTACATTAGGGAAGAAAAACCCAAGTCTCAGATACTTTGAAACTTCCTATCGGTCCCTTATAAGGAAAGCATTGAGTTTGAAAATCCTAAAATAATGGATGGAATGGTGAGGAAGGCAAGCCTATGTTATCAATAATTTGAAAACTAGGGAGAATTCCCAAGAGCTTTGTAGGATAAGGACATAAAGTAATCTGCAATGGGAACAAAAAGATAAAAAACTCGCATACCATAAAACTTTTGGAAAGGACCAACAATAGAAGAAATTTAGTAAAGGCAATTCAAACTAGCCATCCCAATCTCAAATTGGGTCCAAACCCATGGATCTAAATAATAAAATGATAGGTGGGTTCAGAGAGAGAACCACTAGAGTGTTTGGGGTATGAGGAATCTCTTTTGTTAAGGGATTTCCCACATAACCCTAGGCCTATTCGGCACATCAAGGCTATCCATGAGGCAAAAAAAATTAATGATGTTTCCAAAAAAATTCCAAGGATAAGTGCACTATTGGAACATAGGTAAGAGGAGCATCAATCCACCATGATCGATATTGAAGGTACCATTTCGAACCAATATTCTTTTTCCTTAATTTATCTAGGGGATAGTTTAATTTATATTAGTCTCCAAAGTATGCAAACTGTAAGATAAAAATTGAAATTTTTTAAAATGCAAGGATGGTACACATAGTCACTAGCACACCATGAAAGGTAGATAGCCAGGTGGGAAAATGTCCCATAGATTTGAACACTTGTCCCAATGATGTAAATCTAAATGTACTTCCATTAGGGTCCTATGATGTGTTAATAATAAAGGATTGGATGGAAAAACATGAGGCAATAATAAAATGTTTAAATGAAATGGTGAGTTATTTGAATCAAGATGGGAAAAAATAACTACTAAAAGGAATACCAAAACAAATTTCAGTTAGACAGATATCAAGTTTACAACTAAAAAAGAGAGTAGGAAAGTGTGCTAGTTATTTGCAGTATATGTTAAAGAAAATGAAAAATAAATAAAAAGGTAACTAGATGAATTGCAAATTATTAGGGATTTTAAGGATGTTTTTCTAGAAGAGATTCCAGGTTTACCTCCTCGTACAGACAAATTTATCCATTGATCTAGTATCAACAACAACCCTAGTGTCTAGAGCACCATATCGATTGAGTATTGCAAAATTACTTGAAATGAATATGAAATTACAAGAAATACTCGATAAAGGCTATATTATACCGAACATCTCACCATGGAGGGCTCCTCTGTTATTTGTGAAGAAGAAGGATAACACATTCAAAATGTCCATAGATGATAACTCAATCAATTGACCATTAAAAATATATACATGTTACATTGTATCAATGATATGTTTTATCAAGTGAGAGGGGAAACTGTTTTCCAAAAATTGATTTAAGGACGTGATATCACCAGTTGAGAATAAAGGATGTGGACATTCATAAGACATCTTTTCGAACTAGATATGGTCACTACAAATTTGCAGTGTTACCATAGGTCTTACCAATGCACCAATAAATATGATGTGTTTAATCAATAGCATGCTTAGTAAGTATCTTGATAAATTTGTGCTAGCGTTTATAGATGAAATTTTTGTGTATTCCAAAAGTAAAGAAGAGCATAAATAACATTTGAGACTAGTGTTACAAACTTCAGGAGAAAAACAATTATATGCTAATTTTAATAAATGTGAGTTTTACAAGGACATAATACAATATTTGGGCCATTTCATTTCGAAAGAGGGATTGTTGGTTTATCCTAAGAAGGCCAGGGCCATTTTGAATTAGCCCACACCTAAAGATGTGTCAAGTGTCTGATCATTTATGGGAATTATAGAATATTACCAAATATGTATAGAGGGGTTCTCTAAACTTGCTAACCCTATAACATTTTTACAAAAGAAAGGAACAAAGCTTGAGTGCACAACTAAGTGCTAGGAAAGTTTTGAAAAACTAAAACATTTTCTCATAGTGGACCCTATTTTGAAAATTGCATATATAGATAAAGAATTTGTTGTATGCACAAATGCTTATTTGGAAGGTTTAGGAGGATTATTGATGCAATAAATTTTAGTAGTGTCCTATGAGTCTAGGAAACTAAAACCACATGACAATAACTATGTAGTGTATGGTCTAGAACTAGCCATTGTAATACACGCTTTAAAGATGTGGAGACACTGCCTATTGGGAAAAAAAATCACCTTGGTAATCAATCATATTAGCTTGGAATAAATTTTCAGCCAACTGGATCTTAGTGCTAGATAAGCTAGTTCGATGGCCTTTCTTACTGAATTTGAATTCAATATCAAACATATTAAGGGAAAATAAAATAAAATAATAGATGCTTTAAGTAGACATGCACATTACCTATGGAAATATCTGTTAGAGGTGTTAATACATATTTTATGGAGCATATGACAAATTCAATATGGGAGGATCATAACTATCTGGAAATTCAACAGAAATTGCAGCAGATAGAAATTCAAGATTATTATAAAATTTTAGAAAAGTTATTAACCTACCTAAATGGAAATATTTTCTACATTTAACACAATTTTCCTACACTAACAACTATCGAGCTTTAATAAAAATGAGCCACTTTGAAGCCTTATATGGTTGCACACCTCTCAGCTAGAGTCAGCTAGAAGACAGGATAATATTGGGACCATATGCATTACAATAAATGGAATAGGTGGTGTGAAAAAATAGACAAAACATAAAAAAATGCATAGGATAGACAGAAAAGTTATACTGATCAAAAGAGCACTCAGAAGGATTTTAAAGTTGGAGATCATGTATACATAAGAATTAACCAAGGAAAAGAGCTTGAAGTACAAGAGTTTATACCAAATTAGCATCACGGATTTGTGTGCCTTTTGAGATTTTGGATAGGGTCGGGTTGGTAGCATATTAGCTAGCATTTCCCAACCATATAAATGGACACAATTGTTTCATGTATCTTTGTTAAAAAAATATGTCCATGATAATTCTCACATAATTGATTGGGATTTCATTTAGGTGGAATGGAAAGGAGACTTCCTAGAAAATCCAATAACCATATTATATTAGAGAGAGATATTTCTCCAAAATTCATCCATCACTCAAGTTAAAGTGCACTGGATGCACTTTGCACTTGAGGATGCCACTTAGGAGATAAAGAATAAAATGTAAGAGGCCTTTCCAACAATATTGCATAAGGGAAGTAATTAGACAATGAACACTCATGACAATGGTAAATAAAAA
>Ga0181464_1000258_pt1 | contig 20371 bp, 16 predicted proteins | sample InSIn2gowninarea_FD_119074 | JGI IMG/M metagenome (GOLD analysis project Ga0181464, IMG submission 119074) | Clean room microbial communities from NASA Spacecraft Assembly Facility at Jet Propulsion Laboratory, Pasadena, California, USA -... ...
TGTTCATATCTTCCTCACTATCACATTTACTGTTTTCTTCTCTGACTCTGACTCTCCCTCAGCCCGTATGTTTCCGGTTACTGGATTTTATCGCCTTTCGACTCCTTTCCTGACCCTTTCGATCTCCTTTTCCCCCTTTCTCTGTGTTTTTTGTTTGTTTACCTCCCTTTTGATTTCTTTCCCGTCCCTTTGCCCACGTTTTTTGTTGTTGACTGCAATGCTGGCATGTGCGAGGGTGTCTAAGGGTCGATATAAATCTTGGGGGGAAAGAGTACTTTTCTCTCTGGCTGACCCGTTCCCTCACTTTCTGCCTCTCTTTTTTGCTGCAAGCGTGTGGGATGAGGCGTCATGAAATACGACGAGAAAGGGGGACAGTGCTACACAAGAGGATGGCAAATGGACAGCGGGAAGGGAAAGAAACGGAGCAGGAAAAGGGCAGAGGGAAGTAATGCGAAAGGATCGGTCGGCGGAGGGAGAGAAGAAAGAGGGGGGGATATGGCGGGGAATAAAGGAATACGTGATTCATCATCTGATACAATGAATGAGGATTTGGAAAGAGAGCAAAAAGCGAACGTTACGATTTTGCCGAAGGATCAGAGAGTTTTGCCGATCAAAGCTGTCTCTTTCTCATAACATTCGTTCTCTTCGTCTCGATCATGTTCACATATAAGAAGAAGGGGGAGGAGGATGGGCGGGAGAACGGGGAGATCATCTGGAGTCAGGGAAGGAGTCGAAAGGCGATAAAATCCAGTAACCGGAAACATACGGGCTGAGGGAGAGTCAGAGTCAGAGAAGAAAACAGTAAATGTGATAGTGAGGAAGATATGAACAATTTGGCGTCCTCCCCTCCTCTCGCTCGGCACGGCTCACTGCAGAGAAACAACAGACTCCCGATATAATGATCATAACTGCTTATGTGTGAATGAAGAAATCAAGCAAAAGATAAAGAAGAGAAAGATGAACCATCGTTTTCATATTCATATTCATTGAAGAGAAACATGAGTCGAGGAGACAGAAGGGAAAAAGTTTCCTTTTGTGCTTCTTGTGTGCTGTTTGAGTGCTTTTGTCGTGCCCTTTCCTTTTTGTGTCTGAGTGAGTCTGTGTGTGTATGTGTGTGGGCATGTCATGGCCAGTCCTTCTCCCCGCTGTCTCTCTGAATCTCTTCTGAATCTTCCATTCTCTTCTTGTAACAATCGATTCTCATTTAGCATCGTCATCATCATCTCCGGTTGACAGATTATTTTTTTCTTCTCTCCTCTTCTTTTTGTTGGGTTGGCGTTTTGATTCCAATTTTTTCCCCTCCTTCTTCTTTCGTATTCAAAAACGATGCAATTATTCGTTCAATATTATCAATAATTGTCAATAATAAACATGACTAAAACTGTGTATAGCAATAAGCACTGAACTTCTCAATTGGTTGTTGTTATTTGTTGTCGTGTAGTCCTCTCTCCTTATTTTGTTGTTGCCGCCTCATGCCAGCGGTAGGCGTGAGTGAGTCTGTTTGGCCACCGGGTCGGAGAAGAGAGAGCACGTCAGAGTTCTTTTCCTTTGTTCTCCAAACATCGTGTCATTTTCACACACTTTCACATGACACTCATATCAGGCTGTATCATTCTCTTGTTCTCTGTTTTTCCTCTCTTCGATCAATTTTTACTCGCTTCAAATAGTGCTTCTTCTGTGTACCGTGCTTGGAGTACTTGACACAGAGTGTTCCTCATGATGACCAGACGGGAGAGGGGCTGCATGTCTGGTCTCTCAATTGGTTGCCCTGATTCTTCCTTCTCCTTTCATTTTTGCTTATCCTAAAAACGTGGTGAATGTCGATGTCGATGAACGCTGACTCACCTGACCTGGCGGTAGGGACAGGGGATGGGGATGATCACCTGAGGACATTGACTCGTCCCCTCAGGTGGGAGAGAGCAGGCGGCGGCGGTGGCGGCGGGATCAGGTCATCGGAGTCACTGCGATCCCGCTGATAGATGTTCTGCTGACTGGAGGAGTGGATAGAGACGTGACTCTTGTGGTGAGGCTGTTGCTGTAAATGCTGCTGATGATGCTGCTGTTGTTGATGCTGTTGCTGCTGATGCTGATGATAGAGAGGGCAGTTGACGGAGATGATTTGAGGCGGAGTATCGGTCGAGTATTGATCATCGTCTTCGTCATCCACTTCGTGCGGCTGCGGCTGCAGAACACGCCGATCATGTAAATGCTGAGCAGAGGATGATGCACTAGCACGAGGATGATGCTGCTGTTGTTGCTGCTGCAGGTCACTTTCATTGCAAACATAGCAGCTCCCACTCCCCCTCATCTCCTCCTCTTCCTCCTCTTCGTCCACGTCCCCCTCCTCACCGTCCTCTTCCTCCCGGATGAGGACCGGATCCCCGGACGACCCGACCGAAGTCAGTCCGGCCAGCTTTGTATGTGATCGATGATGCTGAGCAGGCAGAGCGTGAGCGTGGTGACCCGGCAGGACCGGGGTGTGAGAGCGTCCGGCGGGTGGCAGGGTGTGGGAGGAGGAGAGGAGGAGCGGGTGATGCTGGCCCGAGTATTCGCTGGCCGCCATCGTGCTCCCGATCATCCCGGACCCGGAGACCAGGGCCATCATGTTCTTGTCCAGACTCTGGACCGTCATGGCCCGGTCCAGACCGGCTTCCACTGACGTCTCACGTGACCGCCGCAACTTGTACTCCAGTTCCCGCTGACGGCGTTCCTGAATCTTGCCCCAGCAGGAGACAAAGATGGACGTGCACATCCCGACGACCAGGGCGGCAAAGACGACCAGGATCACGATCATGTGCTCCGAGGTCAGGATCATGACTCCTTTCCCACCCTCGAAGCAGGTCGTGTTCGGATCCTCATCGTAACGGTATTTACAATTGTCCTCCGTGTTGCATCGCAGCGAGTAGGCGATGCATGTCCCGTCGTCGCAGTCAAACTCGGTCTTGGTCTCGGTCTTGCACTTTTCCTTCTCATTCGTCCGGAAGGCGGTAAAGAGGATCTTGAACTTGAATCCCCGCTTACCGGGCGTGTTCTCCAACACGCCCTCCTTCACGTGGAACCGGATGTTGACGACGTTTCCGTCCGACTTTTGGGGCTCGGTCGCCGTGCCGCAGAATCGGGCCTTTCTCTTCTCCTCGCTGAGCACGCTTTCGTAGATGTCGATGTAATTGACGTCACAGCCATTGGGACGAGTCAACTCGTAGTCATCAAAGTTGATGTACATGTGCCACCCGGGCTGAACGGTGATGTTCCAGATGCACTCGATCGGTGTCTGGAAGTTGTGATAATACTGGTACACGGATTCCGGTATTTCGGTATACTGGACGAATCCGGAAGCACCTGTCTTCTCAAAATAACAGGCCGGCGGTTCGGGCCGAGTGGTTGGCAGTGGGATGAAGTGGTAGACGGCCCGGAAGCCGGAATATTCGATGCTCTCATCGGACTTGAAGCGCATCCAGAGGTAGTTGTCGGTGGACGAAATCTCCGGCGGGAAGGAGTGGCCGCAGATCACGTCGATCAGGTCCGAGTAGCCGAACTGGCCGTTCCGGATCTCCAGCCGGTCATACTCACACGTCTCCGATTCCTCCAGTGAGAAGGAGTCCCGGAACTCCACTTTGATATAAGATCCAAACGGCGCGACCAAAACAGCCACACACTCCGTATTGTTGGGATAGTCATTGGGGAAGCGGGGGGAGTAAAATTCTCCTTTGTTCCGATCCCCGACCGTAAAGTTGTGGCAAACATCCTCCTTATTGTTCATCGTGACGAGCGATGCCTTTTGAGCTGCCGACGAGAGTGAGCTGCCGCTCTCTTTCGCCGCCTGACAGGACCGGAAGCACGTCAGGGAGATCAGGACTGCCAGCAGAGGCAGGAATTTACATCCGCTTAAAAGTAGCCTCCTGCTGCACCGGTAAGCCGGGGACAATGAGATTGGTGATCTTAATGATGAGGTAAACAGGCTGAGTGGGGACGATGTCCATGTCGTCGTTGTAGCAGCAGCAGGAGCAGGGGTGGAGGATGAGCTGGCGCCTGACCTGAGAGCAGGGGGAGCAGGGGATGAGGTGGTAGTGGAAGTCGTTGTCGTCGTTGGCACCGGAGACGAGGACGATGGGGATGAGGATGACGAAGTTGGCGAAGAAGACGGGAGTCGGAGACGAGGTTTCGCTCCCCGCTGTCGCCACCGCTGCTCCTCCTGATGCACCAGGCAGATGCGGGAACAGGCTGATGACCTGACGTCCACCACAAACGTCCTGCTCTCCCCTTTTCGTGTCGTCGTCCTCGTCCTTGTCGTCGTATTCGTCGATCCTGTCCTTCTTCTTGTAGCAGAGGCATCCTCGTCCGCCATGTTATTCTGCCGCAGCGGATCAGGAGGATGGGGTCGTGCCTGATCTGGCAGCCGGATCTCGTCTTGTTCTTGTTCTTGCTCTCGTCTCGTCGCCTTCTGCCTGTCGGATCGTCGTCGTCTTCGTCGTCGTCGTCGTCGGGTGAGACAGGCTGCAGCAAACAACGAGCGGGATGATGCAGCATCCGATCCCTGTTCTTCCCGTTCTTTAGCCCGATCCCGTGTCCCTTTTCTCCCTCTCACTTGCAGGAGAGAGACAGGTCTTCTCCTTCCCTCTGTTCCGATGCTGGAGAACACATACAGAGAGGTAGAAGCAGGCTCACACACACAGTATGTGTGTGAGAGAGGAGAGGAGAAACTGGCGAAGGAGTCGGATGATGGCAAAAATTTGCAGCGAGTGAATCGAACGACTCGCGAGTCAGAGCATCAGCGGCTGCTGCTGCAGCATCAGAACCAGAACGCGGGGAGAAGGGCCGAGTTTGCGTACGAGGAGCACACACACACATGCAGCCTCAGTCGTCGTCTTGTACGTTGCCGTACTCGTGTAGTCTGGATAGAGAAAGAGGCAGCGAATCCGCCAGCAGCCGATGACACGGATCTCACTCTCTGGCAGCGATCTCCGCTCTCTCTCCCAGCCGCCGTCTTCTTCTTCTTGTTTCCCTTCGCCGGGAGGATAAGGAGTTCAGAGGAAGAGACTGCCGCTGTTACAATCGTAACGATGAGTCAGTAAACACAGACATACACGCCGAGTCAGAGGAGGTAGCGGCAAAACGAGTGCAGGAGATGAGTGGACGAGAGGAAGAGGTGGACGAGGGGTCGGCGGTTGTAGTAGCGGTGGATCATGCGGCGGGAGTCCAAACGTCAGCAGGACATGAGGAGGCAAAACATAACCGTTCGTATCGATTTCTATTCGCGTCTCGTTTCCTGTTCGTTTTTTACATCTCGTCCGACGATCGCTGCTGATCCCAGTGAAATAAGGGAACAGCAGACCGGGGAGCTCTCCTTCTGCCTCCTTCTCCTCCGAATGAGAAAGACAAACACTTTTACGCTCTTCTAACCACCACTAACATGTTGACACACTTGAACCCTGAACCGTTTTACCATTTTCCGCCTGTCCTTTGCATTCGACCGCATTCCTTATCAGCGCTCCCCTCCTCTCTCGTCCACTTGATATCAACTCTTTGCCCCCAGTCCTCTCCATTGGTCCTCTCTCGATTGCCCTCTTCTTTCCTCCCACACAGACACGCACACACACACACATACGCACTCGCTGCCAAGACACACACACACACAGCAACTTCACAGGCAATTGAGTCACGGGGAGAGAGCGGGTCCAAATTTCCGTCCCTCCACTTCACTGGCTTTCTCTGTCATCCTCTGTCTCTTCCCATTTTCTTGTCTTCCGCTTCCTGACGTATTCCATTCCTTCTTCATTTGATCCGCTCTCTCCTCTCTCTTCTTCTTTTACCACCGCTGCTGCTGCTACTGCTGCTGTTACACACGGCATATGCGGCCCATCGTATCTGGATGATAGGATCGTAATAACAGCTAACGACCAGCCGTCCTTCAACCATCTCTCCCTCTCCTCCTCCAGTCAGGGTCGTAAGAAAAATCGATCAACCGACAAGACATGCTGCAGACGAGAAGGGGGGATTAAAAATTCAACAAGGAATCAAAAGGAACAGTTAATTTATCTGACTTTTGATGTCGGATGAGATTTCAGCAACAACTTGAACACCAAAATGACCATATCAAGTGAGGAGGAGACATTAGGGAGACATGTCTGGAGTCGGGTAACATGTGTCTTCCTCAAATCACTCTGGATCTCATTTTCTTTTTCCTCCTCGTCTCACCCTTTCCCCTTTTCCCCGAATCCCTAATTCAATGATGCAACATACACTTGCACTCGGATTCAGGATGACTCACCGGGGTGACAGAGACACCTGCTGCTGACATTGAGACACATGATCCCATGAGGCTTACCCGATGCCTGTCCTCCTCCTGTAGGCTCATTCTTTCCCATGTCTCTCATGTCGTACATGTTATTGCCGGCAGCTGTGACTAGCAGTCACAAGTCACATTCACGTTCCTTTGCATCCAATTACTCACACCCAGATCTCCTACTATCCCTCGATCCCTGTGCGTATGGTGACGAAATGCTCCGTGACTGCAGTTGTTTAATCTCGTTCATCCAGGAACGGGATTCCTTTTCATTTTGATGCAAAAGTGATATCTATCGTACGTGACTGGCGACTTTGCTTCTCCGCCTTCCCTCCTTTCGTTCATCTTTTGTCTGGCGTGAAATTACCCTTCCGCCTCTCCTGCCGGGCGATCGCAGATTAGCATCTTTGCCTCCTTTTTTTCTTGCACATTCTAGGACTATGCATTGTACCTTTCGACAGCATGTTACATCAGATGTCACACAGGACACAGTAGACTCCTTACAACACTTCGTTTTAATTTCAATTTCGTTTCCGCTACTAGGCATGAGCAGGAACCTTTTCTTTTTTCCCTTTTCCTCCTCCCTCCTCCTCCTCCTCGTCATCAGCAGAACAAATCCGCGAACCAGAGGCTGTCACTTTCTTTCCTTCTTTTTTCTGCAACTTGTCCACAAGATACATCTTTTTTTCTCTCCCTCTCTCCTTCTCCTGCTCCACATCTTTTCTCCGTTGCAAACATGATGGTTCTCTCTATTCCCGTACCTTAGGCTCACGGAACAAAATCTTCCGCGACTTGATCGTCGTCCAGACATGTCTCTTGTAGTACACCATGCCGATGATCGCTGTGGACAGGATTAAGAAGCATTTGATTCCCAGCTTCTTCCTCTCGTCGTGCTCCGGTTCGGCTGCCCACTTCAGGAAGGAGCAGACATCCTTTGCCAGTTGGGAGGCTGTGGCCGGTGTCCCGTCGTCGTATTGGATCGTGTCGTTGTACAGGGCCTGAGCCATGGCGATCGCTCCACCCATCATGTACGGGTTGAAGTATTGTCCTTCGCCCAGTTGAACTCCGGCAGGTGGATCCATGTATCCCGTCAGCAGGGAGAAGATGTAATCCTATTCATCCCATCGGATGAGAAGAAAGAGGGGATGAGATAGAGAAGGATCGTTGTGAGAGAGTGAAGAAGAAGGAGCAGCAAGATTCAGATGGGGATGCCATCAGTCAATACACATTGGATTCAACAGTCACCGAGAATCAGCATGAGAAAAGAGAAAAGGGCTTTTTGTCGTTGCATGCAACTGCAACTTTTTCTGAATCAGAGTAGACGCAGAGAGGACTGGAAGGAGAGAGAAAGAGGCAGATGAAAAGGAAGGAAAAGATACTGAATGTTCTTTCCCCTTTTGAAACCAGAGTTCGGGATTGACTCAAGTTGACAGTTATTGACTCGACTTCTTATTTTCCTCTCATCCTCTCCCTCCCCTTCTGTAAGCCTTTCCTTTCCTCGGCTACAACTTTTGCAGGACTGTTCACTAAGCTGTTCCCCTCTTGCCTCCATGCTTCAAATGAAATTATACGTCCTCTTCCCCGGCATGACCCTATCGTTCCAGACTACTAGTTCCACTGACTTGCAAGCAGTCGGTCTCAATTGAGTCATGACTCATGAAAAAAGATCGGGAGAAAGTCAAGAGGAAGTAAAGCAAATAGGATCAAAAGAAGCAGACAGAACTTCTTCCCTCAGACAGAACTTTCTTCCTCATGCCGATGGTAAACATGATGCACCCATTTGCCACTGTAATCGTGCTGAGTAGTGTGTAATGTTGCAAACATCTACTGGAATCAGCAGGCGGGCTACTAACCTCTCCTCCATGTCGACCCAGGGTGATCAGTGTCAGATCGGGCGGGTAGGCGCCGTTATTGGCCGCCCGGGCGGCCTCCTCATTGGGATAGGGACGTGGGCAGTAGTCAGCCAGTTTCCCGGCTCGCATGAACATCTCTCCATCCTCATTCGGTCCATCCTGAACTTGGATCTCTGCGGCTTCCGCTTTCGCTTCTTCTTCCGTCAGGAAGGCTCCCACCATCTCCCGGTAGGCCACGTACTGCATGCTGTGGCAGGCGGAACAGACCTGCTTGTACACCTGGTACCCGCGTCTGACGGAGCGCGCGTCCAGCGAACCCAGTGGCGGATTAAACGTCCACCCATATGAGGGCGCATGCAGGACCAGGTCAGCCGCTTTCACAGACTCGTTCAGGGTGTAAGCCAGCCCGATCGCTGCTGATGTCACGAATCCAGCTGCAGTTAATATCTGTCCTCGAGAATAGTTGTACCCGAATCAAGAAGAGATGGGAGACAGTCGTCAGGTCGGGAACATGAATTGATTGAGCAGGAATCACATGTTGTTTGTTGTGGCGCATGTTTCCCTGTTTTACTCACCAATTTCTTCCCCTTACTGAATGAATACATCGTTGACCCAGACAAATTAGCCTAAAAAACGTAGAAAAGTATGGTATTCAATTAATGAGCAGTGACGAGGTGGACGAAAGCGACGATTCGGCACCAACCGGTTAAAGGTTATGGGGAAGGACATTTCACAGTCGCCGTCTCCTTCGCGCTCTCACACCTTCCCGCCTGTGACTGACCTTTAAGACCTTATTCCCATGTGGCACACGAACCAGGTTACTAGCGACTCGGGTTAGGGATGAAGCCATGCCGGCGGCGGGTGGCAGGGAAATCAGGGCGATGTCCAAGTGAAGGGATGCAGCAGGAATCGATCGTCAGGATGTATCCCCTGCCGACTGCATCAACTCGCCACAGATGTCGCTGCGAATCTCTCACAGACTGTCAGGAAACGAGGAACCACATCTCACCTGTTCCTGTCACCCTCTCTCCTCTCTGTCCGTCTCTTACTCCGTCCTCCTCGTCGTCAGGTACCACTCTTCGGCCATGGCTGTAAGTAGACCTTACTCATGTTTTAATGTTGTTTGACACTTTGCCGTGTTCAAATACAGAAAGAGGCTACACGTGGCCAGAAGCAGATCCTGGATGAGAACAAGTCAACAATCAACTTCTACCTCATCATGTCCTGCTCCTCCATGTCCATTTACCTGATCCTCATGCTGTGCTTCTTCTCTGACTCCTTCACCCTGAAGTATCAGGCGCTAACAGTCTTTGCCGGCTGTGTCTTTGGTGCTTGCATCGTGACGATGAACTTGATGGCAAAGGCGGCGTATAGTGAGACTGGTGCTCTGCTGGACGGAGGACTGGATCTCAATATGAAGGACGGATTTGCAGAACATCTGAAGGACCTGATCATCCTGACGACATTGGTCCAGCTCTTGTCCCTGATCAGCAACTACTTCTGGTTCGTGTGGCTGTTTGCCCCGGGCCGTGCCTCATTCCTGCTGTGGACGGGACTGATCGCCCCCTATTTCTTTGCCCCGGCCCCGGAAGTGGACGAGGTCCGGGAGGAAAAGAAGCAGAGGAAACTGGATCGCCGTATGAAGAGGATGCAGTGATCTCTTCTCTCTGATCACATACTTTTAACCACTGACACCACAAAACAAAGCAAATGATTGTACCCACACACACAAACATACAAATAAGTTCGTCTGCTGCATCATTGATTGATGTCTGTAAACACACGTTTAACCTGAATAAATGATACAAAATAGGCTGGTCTGCTGATTTCCCTCTTCTGCAGCATGAAAGGCTGCATACTTCCTGTTAAATCGATTGCGAAAACTGGGGGAAAGGAATTTGAAGTTGCCAGCAGCTGGAGACTCTGCCGCAACCAGACATGTGTTTACCTGCTGATCCTGCCCTCGTCCTCCGTCACACGTCATCCTTTGGGTCATGATATCCCCGTTCGGATTCTTCTTTGGAAACAGTACAATGGACGGCAGCATGAAGTCAGTCGGGTTGGACATGACCACTCTGTTCCATCTCTACATGATCGTCAGCTTCCTGTCCCTGGTCGTGCACTTTCTGCAATTGCTGCTGGCATTCACGAACCTGTTCATACGACTCGTGTCGTTCCTCCTGTCTATCATCATCGGTCTCTTCATGCTGCAAGTGAATGCCCTCGTCTTCTTCGTGACCCTGCCCGTCAAGACTATTGTCTGGCTCAATGGCACACTGGGAACCAAAGTACTGATCGCTCTGCTGGTGATCGCTGCTGCTTATGTCTACTTGACTCAAGACGTGCAATCCTGGCAAGTCCGGCTCCCGGTCACCGAATCGAAGAAGCATTTTGCTAATCGCAACATTGAGCTTTAGTTGTCAAAGTCTGAAAGTAGGTCCTGGCACATATCAGGCAATGAACGAACAAAGACTGACTGCCATTCCGAACTGTTTCTTTATCGTGAGGGGTAACCTGAGGATGAAATACATGTTTTCTTGTCCATCAATCCTACTACTTTGCATAGTGAATGACATTCACAGTCAGTGCCAGCTGCAGCAGGATTGTTATTTTTATCAGCTGATGGGTTTACCGATGAAAGAAGCCTCCAACCCTTGCCTGCGTCAGCTGCTATTTGAAAATAAGAAAATTGTAGATTTTTGATAACATGCAATAAAGAAGTTGATTGCCATCGTAGTATGAGCCGGCAGAGAAAGTATCGGTGGTTGAGACATGAGGGGGTGCGTCAGGAGGAGGTGGGAGCGATTGCCTTCTCCGTCATCTCTGCGCTATTCATACCTTTGTCCCACGAACAGCTGAGGCGGCAATGACGCACGAACATTTCGTAATTCCGACATTCATGTAACACACTGCCAGCACGCCTTTGATCTTTGGATCCACACGGTGACGATGGTACCAGTCGCAAAGGCGCAGTCTCTCTCTCTCTCTCTCGCTCTCGCTTCACGATGAGGCAGACTTTTTTCAAGGTCAGGAGATGCAACCGCTCTACCCGGCAGTCTCTTCCCGGCTGCAGCAGTCATGATGACGGAGGGTACACCCGCCGATCACTCGCTGTTCACGTGAACAGCGAGGCAACAGCCAATCCGGCGATCGCGTCACTCATTCTCCGGCCGGTTCTTCACGTGAAACAGCGGTTCCTCGCCTTTACCTCTCCTCTACTGAACAAGGAGAGTGTGGGATCGTAAATTCATTCCTCGTTAACCCAGCAATCGTATCACAAGCTCACCACGCCGCCAGTTCCTGATTCCTTTCCGATTCTTTCACATACACTGACTGTCATCCCTGCCGCGTGAAACTCATTCGATCACAACGTGCTCGCAAGTCAGCAGTGAAGCGCCTGGTGCGCGAACGCCTCACAAGTTTTGCGCTCGCCACAGAATCTCCCATCCTCGCTTATAAACCACAACACAGGAAAAACTGTTCTCACTAACACTGAACCAACGATGATCATCGCCCGTGTCTCCTCCCGGTCCATCCTTCTGGTGGCAAAGGACCTGTCACATACAGCTAACCTTTCCACCTCTGCACTGAGATTACAGGTCAGTTACGATTATTCAAACTTAACTGTGAAGTCTAATTTCTGAACTGTCATCAACTTTTAGACATCTCAACCGACTCTGAGGGGACTCCACAAAAACATCTCATTCAAACGATGCACCAGCCTCATTTCCGGTCGGCACGGGTCAGCCCTGACTGCTGCCCGGGAATCCGAATTTTCCTCTCCTGTCGCAGAGGAAGGACAACGCCCACTCTCTGTCCTGCTGACCTGGCTCAACGCGAAGGAGAAAAACATTGAAAAGTACAGGGGACTCTGGTTTCAGAGAGGATTTGACGTCCTGACCGTGAAGATGAATCCATCCCAATTACTCCTCCCGAACTACGGATCAATCCCAATGGTTCGTGACCTGGTCAAGTTCTTGTACTCTGTCTCCAAAATCTATCCGGACGTTGTGCTTCACTGCTTTTCGGTGGGGGCGTATCAATTCGGTGAAATGCTGGCCCAGCTGGATGATCCCGAATTCCTGGAGTCGGTCAAGGCGAAAAATACAGATGAAGACCCCAAAGCCATGATCGAGCGAGTGATCAAAGGAATCATCTTTGACAGCCCTGTCAACCTGAATGGCATTGCAACCAGTGTCTCACGTGCAATGACGGATCAACCTGCACTCTGCAAAACCCTGGAAACTGCTATCAATACTCACCTGGCGATTGCCCGCCCCGTGGCCACCGTCTACTACGAGAGAGCCTCTGATTATGCGCACAGCAACAAGATGACACAAGCACCTGGTCTCCTCATCGTCTCGGAAAAGGACCACATCGGGGCTCCGGAAATGAGTCGCAAGCTAATGGATGCATGGATTGAAAATGGGATCGATGTCACGATGCGAGTCTTCAAAGACTCTGGTCATGTACAACACTTCGCGAAGTACCCATCCGAGTACAGGGGTGAGGTGGACTCATTCCTCACCAAACTGAATCTCGTTTCAAAGAAGCAGTAACCTTTCTGCCCTGCATCTGGAATTACAAACACTGACGATTTTATTTTTGCACAAGCCTTAACCATTATTTATTTCATTCAAGCGATGTAACTTAAATGTGCTTGTACCTGAAAATACCTGCAGATCTGCAGTTTTCCTTGTTGTTGACCACCGAATGATGATAAAGAGCCGATATCTTTTATTATTTTTCCGTGTCTTCCGTCAACATGCATTGACGTCTGTACCGGATTTTACGTTTGAACTGTGATGATTGCCACAATGAGAGAAACAAATCGCAGCCTTGACGTAGAATTCGATGGGAGAATCATAGTATCTTTGTCTTTTAATACTTCCAGTGGAACAAATGTGATATTCAAATTAAAATGAAATTAAAAGTGAAGACGTTCAACCAATCTTGATTTACATCTTTTAGTTAGGCGTTCTATTAGAGAGGAGAGGTTCTGGCAAATACTGTCAGCAAAAAAAAACTTTGGAGTAAGTATTTACACAGGCGCTCAATCTGTGGATCAAAACGGAAGAATATCATCTGGTTTCGTACAAGGTTAGGTTGAAGAAAAAAAAATATATTCCCTCAGCTAAGCTGTTTGTTTCAATCGGGATCAAGGGACGGAGAAAAGGAACAAGTACATGCTTTTGGCTGCCAAGTATGGTCGTAATGAAGAAGAGATTCACAAAGATAACAAAAGTTGCCTAATGCCTAATTCTTGTCAGTAATTCATTTCATTCCATCCTGCAAATGTTTGTCTCCGATGAAGCAAAAACGAGATCAATTGAAGGAGAGAAGAAAACGTCAACAAGTTGAGCAGAATGAGCTGATCATTGAAAAGTCGGGCTCGTTGCGCAGCCGGTGTCATATGAAATCGTTCGTTCCCGGAGTGTTTAACGGCTCCATGCTCTGAAATTCATAAATCACAATTTATAGTCGCAGGTTCGACAGCGGATCTTGATCAGGTCTTACGGAGGAGTAAATGTGATCCATTTCTGCGTCCGCTTTCTCCAGAACAAACTGCTCCGTAGTCTTCCGGTACACTGGGTTGTCGAAGTTCATCGACGTGATGTTCCTCCTAAAAATACAAGCAGAAGTTATTAAGTTAAAATGATCCTCTCACCAAAAGGAATGATTCAACTGACCTCTTGTAATTTCGATAGATGATCAGGGAAAGGAGGAACATGAGAGATGCAATTATGCTGAGGATGACTGTGAGACCGATCATCAAGTGCCCCTTCGATCCCAGAGCGACAGGTGACGCCGCACTTCTGTGAAACGTGCGATTCTCGTCCGCGTGCTCAGAACCGGCGGATCCATGCTCCTGCTCATGTTCCAGTTCGTCGTCTCTCTCCGCCTCAATAGTGCTGCTGCTCGAGCTATGGATATGAACATGATGAGGGGTTGAGGTAGCAGATTCCAGAGTATGAATTTCGTGAGCAGCAGTCGTAGAAGATTGATGATAATGATGCTCCGATTCGACTGCTGATTGATCAGGAGCACAGGTCTTGCCGTCACTTAGCAGATGGTAGGACGAGGGACAGAGGCAGGAGAAGGAGTTGGATCCTTTAGGGAGACACAAGTGAGAGCAGGCTGAGTTCTCGCATCGATTTCTCGCCTCGGACTCAGGTTGGCAGGAGGGGTGAAGGACCCGAACATCCATTACGGAGTATAAGTCACCCAGGATCACTTCCACTCCTGCTCCACTTGTCGAATTTTCACCAGTCGATCCGAACTTATTTGTCCTCATGATCCTCTCCAACTCCCAGTCTGACCAGTAGATGCTATCATCAAAGATCCCCAGTGCGAAAGGGTGCTTGATGTATGCTTTGGACTGAAAGATGACTCTTCGACCGGTGCCTTCAAAGTCTGCCTGTTCGATCGTTGAAAGTTTGGCATCAGTCCAGTAAATCCTCCGAGTCACATGATCAATGGCTAGTCCATTGGGCCAGATCATGTTGTCAGTGGCAATCAGCCTTCGCTCCGAGCCATCCTGGAGTGATCTTTCGATCTTTGGTTTCTCACCCCAGTCCGTCCAGAAGATAAAAGAGTCAGCGATGCTGAGCACAATTGCACGCGGCTCGTCTAAATCACTATTAACGATGACAGCTCGATCCACTGGACCTGCTCTGATTGTAGCAGCCTCGATCGTGTTCTTTCCCGTATCAGTCCAGTAGAGGATGTTGTGGATGTAGTCGACGGCGATCCCGTCCACCGTATTGAGATCATCGTGGATCAGGACAGCAGGTCTGTCCTTTGCAATCAGGGATTCCCGGGAGGCATTGAGTTTGGCGATCAGGATCTTCTCCTCCACAACATCTGACCAGACGACTAAGTTATCCCTCAGGCTGTAATCGATGGCAACGACAGATTTCAAGTCCTTGTACAAGCCAATGTAATGCTGATGCGTGGAAACGTGATGAGGTGTGAGGGAGAGCTGGCGTATGTCCGCACGATTGGAGAAGAGGAGGAAGGCGTCGCTCGAGGATCGGATCCGGCAGGCCTTGTGATCTTTGGAGACATCATATCCTGGCAGGCACTGGCATTTGAAGTGTCCTTTGGTGTTGAAGCAGGGGTGACCGGAGCAAATGCCAAACACTTCCGTGCACTCATTCACATCCTCGCATGTCCTCTGATCTGCAGCCAGCCGGAATCCTGACCTGCACTCACAGTGGAATCCAATCAAGTCATCGACACACGTCTGGGAACAGTGATGAGATTCTTCACACTCGTTGACGTTACACGAGGACGGCTCATCGGACCAGTCCCCACAGTCATTGGATCCATCACAGACCAGCGTCTGTTTGATACATTTGATCGCCGTTGTGTTGCATCTAAATGTATGCTTGTCACAGATTTCATGAGATTTCTTTGGTACGAGCTCGTGCACATGGCTCCTCGTGCAATCCTGCTCATCTGATTCATCAGTGCAGTCATGTACTCCATTACACCGACTGGTGAGGGGGATACAGTGCCCGCTTGTTTTGCACTGGAATTCCTCAGAGGTGCAGTTATTGTTGTTGGTACAGTTTTTCTCATCACTGCCGTCATCACAGTCAGAGGATCCGTCGCACCTCCAATTAATATGGATACACTGTCCTGATTGACATTGCCACTCCCGGGAGGAGCCGCACCGTCCTCCCTTTGAATGAGAGGCAGCATGTGCCTGCACTTGCGTGCCGTTGCAGGAGGACTCGTCGGAGCCGTCTTTGCAGTCTGCTCCACCATCACATCTCCACCGGTCCGGGATGCACCTGCCATCACGACACATGAACTCATCGCCAGCACACTTTACCACTGCTGTAGTTGGGATCGTTGTTTTGATAATGGAAAAGAGAGCACCAAAAAACAGGATCATTAGTACTGTTGCCGGGAACAAAATCGATATGTGGATGTACTAGATGTCTAGTAACTAGACTAACACTAGGCTCTCCTCACTGATTACACAAAGCTCATGCAATGTCAAACGAAGGGTGGAGAGACAATGTGCATCGCTCTCTCAGTCTTTCGATTTTTCAGGAAGACATGTAATTATCTACTCGGATGAGATGAGAGGGAGAAGCCGGAGTAATGCAGTTGACTTACGACAAGAGTGTTCGTCGCTTCCGTCCCCACAATCGTCCTCTTGATCGCAAACCCATCTCTTGGAAATGCATTTTCCGCTTCTACACGCGAACTCCTCCGAATTGCATGGTCTTTCCGCTGTATGTTGCAATAAAGTAGGGCAAAAACAAGCACATCGGTAATGATGAAACAACTGTTTGAATCGGTTGTGGTTCGTGCTCATGAGTCATGCTTCTGAGGGGGAGAGCGTTCGATTGTAGAACAGTGGACTGCGGGGAAGGCAGGAAGAGGGACGCTGGACCACCACTGAACGAGCAACCCAGATACCCTTTCTTGTAACGATTACTCACAGCATTCACTCTTATCCTCGTCTGACGCATCGGGGCAGTCTGTTTGCCCGTCACATTTCCAATTTCCGGGTATACACTGCCCCGATTTGCATGTGAATTGCTCCGGATCACAGGTCCTGTTGCTGCATCCCATTTCATCAGATCGATCACCGCAGTCATCCTCGTTGTCACACATCCATGCGGAAGGGATGCACTTCCCATTTTGACAGCGTGTCTCCGAAGCGTCACACGTTCTCAGTTCTGTAGAAAAAATGGGGGCCGTCGGAGAGAACAAGTCTTGGTCAGTCAGGCATCCTCGAGCAGGGCATTAGCAAGTCTAAAGAGATCTGAGGAAAGTGGAGACGATGAAAATGGAATTGCTGACTGGCTCGACTGACTCGCTACGGGCACTGAAAGGAGTGGGATAAGAAGATAGAAGGAGTGAGTGGATGTCGGCAAAAGGTGAGGTCGATGGAACCGAGAAAGTGTGTGAGGCAATGCATGCCTCAGTGAGTGAGACAGTCAGCCAGACAGACGAACAGACAGAAAGAAAGATTTTCTTCTTCACTCGTTCAGGCAGAGAGAGAGACGTGCTAGGAGAAGGAGAGAAGGGACAGGCTGATAAGAAGACGAGATAGAAAGATGAAGGAGATCTCGTTTTGTGTGCGTGCACGATGATTATCCACCAGATACAAGAGACAGATATGCTGCTGCTCACGTCATGCAGGTACACTTTCAGGACGGCACTTACGGCATGACATCTCGTCTGATCCATCGGCACAGTCCTTATCTTCGTCACAGCGCCACGTTTTGGGGATACACTTCTTGCCGTCGTGACACTGAAACTGATTACTCGCACACTCGACAACGGCACCGGGTACCGGACTTCCGGACACCGGGACGCATGACCAGATCGTAAAGCATATGAGGACAATAATGTAGGATTTGAGGTGACATGCTGATGATGTCAATGATAGGGATGATTGTGATAATGATGATGATGGAGATGATGAGGAACTGGGTCTCTTTGATTTACATGAGGATGCAGATGAAGAGGACAGTGTGCTGAGGGACGAGAGTAATCTCGTCTCCGGTGAGGAGTTCATATCACTCGGAATCATTCAAACGTGTACCTTTCGCACCAGCGGTCAGGATCAATTAGTAATACACGTAGTAAGTGAAGAAGTGGCAAACTTGACTGAATGATGAAATTGAGTGATGATGATCCGGCCGGAGAAGAGGATGCCCGACGAGTCAGCAGACAGAGTGTTGTTACAACTGGTGGATGTTAGCCTGGATTTTGGTCACGGTAGGGTTGTATGTGAGGGAGAAGAAGAAGATGAATTGAAATGAAGTACAGGAGCCAATTGTCGATCAATTGGGAAGAAGGAAGGATGGAAATCTTGTTTTGCCGGCTTCACCGACGAGCACACGACGACTGTACGGGGACGGAGACGGAGGAGCAGAATGTATGTGCTGCCGGTTCCGAATGATGAAAGCGCTCCTCGTGAATGGGAAAGGAGCAAGAAACGCGCAGCCACACACCAGCCTTAAGAAAAGAGCGGCGGGGATTTTGCTGCCGCTGCTGACGCCGACGACGATGCACCAGACAACGTACGATCGCACGAAGGAGAGAGTTTCGGTTGGCGCAACTTCTTTCCCCCACCTCCGAAGATGATGATGATGATGATGATGGTGCTGGTAGCTGCCGGACGGCGCCGGCGGAGGAGCTGGTGACTCGTTGCCTGGGTAACATCTTCCGATCTTTCGATCCCCGCCTTTCTCTCCCCACCTCCTTTCCCCCTCAGTCCCTAATTTCTTTCCTCCTGCCTTCCTATTGCTTCTTCGCTGTTTGCACCAGCCTGCGTGTGTGTGTGTATGTCTGTCTATCTGCTGCAGTCTGTCTCTACGTCAGGAACGCGGTACATTCGTAGCGTAGGATGCCGGGGAAGAAAAGCAGCATACACACATCGTACGATTGACGGGGAGAGGCAGAGAGTTGTTTGCCATTCACGTTCTGGCATGATTGGCGAAACCCGATCTTTTCTTGTTTCTCTTCCTTCTGTCTAGCTCTATTCTCTGCTTTCAATGACACTAACACAAGACTACGCCACATGGCGTTACCCAGCAATGTTTAACGCTTGCTTACGATCCACAGGTGTAATCCTTTAGTTGGGCGTAAACGGGCGCGGGGGAAAAGGTGCTGCTTTGCTCGGAATTTAATGCTGTAATTCCCTCCATCAATCAATAACACAGCCTAATATATAGCGTAACATGATGGATCAGTGCATCGACTAGAATTTCATGCGAAGAGAACTTCTTGCTCATAGCCGAAAGCAGTCTGCCGCCTGCTGTTCAGGGGGAGCAAGTTAATTATCCGGTCATCGGCGGCACCGGCGGCACTTTCTCGCACCCCATCCTTCTTCTCCTTAACCGCTGCCAAACAGGAATAAGGAGCAGGACTAATATTACCTGCGATAGCTATCAGTAGAAAGGAAACGCTCAACGTGAAAACATGAACCGTATTCCACGTACAATTCAGTGTAATTCAGGGTGAGCCATTTGTATGTGTCCAAAGCTACTCGAGCGTAAGGATCAACCTATGTCGGCAAAATCAATCGAAGAACGGGAAAATTCGTCTTGTCGTTTACGAGCTGCCCACCGGCATGATATTGGCGTGAGAGAAGAAAAAGCTCTGATGTCAGTAAATCCTTTTTTTCCTGTAATGTTCCTGACTCTCTGTCCGTGGGTGACGTCAATAGACCTGCGGCATAACTTGTGCTGAAGATTATATTAGCAAAACATTTGCATCGCTTGTCCAGCGAATTAATAAATAATCGACTCTCCTGCACTCACTACTGGCGTTCACAAATGACATACCGACCCTTTGTTTATGAAGCTGAGGGAGTAGATGACTATGGCAGAAGGCACACACAATGCTCTTGAACCTATCCTGATTTGGAGTAGACACACGTCATTGTGAGCAATTAGCTGCGGCTTGTGACATACTGAGCGCCTTTTTGCGATCGAAAACAATGCTCATAAGCATCATGAATATTTCAGAAAAGATTCCCTCACTAGCCGCTTCTGACCACCAGCTTTCGGGGCTATAAAAGCTGGGTGCTGGTACGGGAATTGTATCACTATCCCCTGCTGTCTAATGCACCGTGTTGTGCTCTATTTTCTGCCGTAACTTAAAAGAGAAGCCCAGCTAGCAGCACAATCCAGCGATGCCGAAAGCAGTGTGGGAGAACCCTTCCGTCCCTGAGAGGATGGACCCGGAAACCTTTTCCAACTTTTCGGAAGATACGATTTTCAGCAGGAGTCCCAAAAACAAGGCAGTCGAAGGATTCAAGAATGCCCTTTCCGGTGAGATTGTAGCGTCCTTTTATGACAGTTTCCCTCGTAACATAAGGTCTCTCAGGTATTTTTGCAACGAAAGACATCCTTCCCAAAGACGCGGGAAAGGATTCCATCATCAAAACAACCCTGCGGGAGCTGCTGATTTATGTCGCCTTCGTTGTCATCGTCTCTATCAGTGAGTTCGAATTGAATCATCTTTCACGGAATGGGAAAAATAATTGTCCAACCAACTCATGCCGAATCCTCTTTCCTCTCGCCCCAACTCATATGCCACACGTGCCTTCAATCAAAAAACACAGTTTCGTTCGGCGCTATGAGCCCCACAATGTACTACCAGACCAAGATCCTGAGCGAGCTATTCCTGGATAAGCGGTTAAGTGACGGCTCAGGACGATCTTTCAGAACGGCATCACAGATGGACAGAAGGAAGAGAA